>Ga0265313_10000972_pt1 | contig 28338 bp, 29 predicted proteins | sample 4123metaG_FD_203122 | JGI IMG/M metagenome (GOLD analysis project Ga0265313, IMG submission 203122) | Rhizosphere microbial communities from Carex aquatilis grown in University of Washington, Seatle, WA, United States - 4-1-23 metaG | ecosystem: Host-associated > Plants > Roots > Rhizosphere >...
CCGACGCTCGCGGAGGTGAAGACCCGGTGGCCTTCGAGCTCGAACGGTTCGCCGAGCGCCTCCTGGATCCTCTCCGCGATGATCGAGGGGGCTTCGTCGTTCTCGAGATCGGCCAGGATGATGGCGAACTCGTCGCCCCCAAGTCTGGCGACCGTGTCGGTGCTGCGCAAGCACTCGCCGAGGCGGTGCGCGATCTGGACGAGGAGCTGATCTCCGGCGAGGTGACCCAAGCTGTCGTTGAGGGTCTTGAAGTGATCCAAGTCGAGAAAGAGCACGGCGAAGCGCGCGTCCGCGGTCCGCTGCGCCCGCGCGATCGATTGCTCGAGTCGGTCCATCAGCAGGGCGCGGTTGGGTAGCCCGGTCAGAGCGTCGTGGAGCGCGTTCCGGCGGAGCTGCTCCTCTGCCTCTTTGCTCGCCGTGATGTCGGTTTGGGAGCCGGCAACGCGCACCGGGTTGCCCCGGTCGTCGAAGAGGACGATGCCCCGGCAGAGGACCCACACGTGCCGGCCGTCTTTGTGGACCATTCTATATTCGTGCTGAATGTGCGTCTTTCGGCTGCCGACTCGGGCCTCCAGCGCCTCCTTCAGGCCGGGAAGATCGTTCTCGTGCACGCGGGAGAACCAGGCATCGACGTGGGGGGCGATCTCGGCATCCTCGTGGCCGAGCATCGATTTCCAGCGCGCCGACAGATAGACGCGACCGCTGACCACGTCCCAGTCCCAGAGACCGTCGTTCGCGCCGTGCGCCGCGAGTGCGTAGCGCTCCTCGCTCTGCCGGAGCGTTTCGGCGAACTCGCGCTCGCGTTCGAATGCGAGACGCTGCGAGGCCATCAGTTCCTCTCGGTCCATCGCCGCACCGAGGAGCGCCGCCCAGAGCTCGAGGTTCCCGGTGTTCTCGGTCAGCTCGATCTCGATGGGCCCGACGACCGCGAGAATTCCCCTGATTTTTCCGCGGCCGGCGATGGGGACCACGTTCATGAGGACGGCTTCGTCGGCGTCGATCAGATCGCACAGCTCCGGGCTGGGAAACTCCGCGGGGACATGCTCGGATCCCACGAGCTTCATCGGCTCGGGGCCGGCGTGAAACACGCTTCGAATGCAGAGGCGGCGCGGCGCCGTGGTCGTCGGAGCTCGCCACTCGCCGAATACCGCGTGACGGAGCCGGGTCCAGCGCAGCCAGGACAGGGCGGGCGTCTTCGAGAGATCGACCCCGATGAGCGCCAGGTTGATCTGGCGGTTCGCGTCGGCGTTCGAATCCGCGTAGCGCCTTCGCGTTTGTTCCGCGACGGCCCAGGCGCGCATCAGCTCGAAGCGTAGGCTGCGGAGGGCGAGCTGCACCGACTCCTCCGCGTTTCCGTCAGGGTTCGTCGCGCGGAGCCAGACCGAGGCGGCGTCCTCGACGAGCGACACCAGCGCTTCGACGGTCTCGACGTCGTGGGCCACGGTGAGGAGCCGCTGCCAGGCGTCGCGAACCTCGGTCGGGGACATTGCGCTCTCGCCGTGGATCGTCGCCAGGAGGTGGGCCGCGAGTTTCGCCGCGTGCGGTCGGATCTCCGCCGTGAGCGCCGCGTCGAGCGTCCTTCCTCCGGACGCAACTTCGAGCAGCGAGTGGGTGAACCGTTCGCGTCCGATTTCGCGTCGAAGAGCGTCTTCGGGCGGCAAGCTCGGGCGCTGCCTGAGCGAGCAGCCGCACGAATGGCGCCGAATCAGCGTTCCGGCGACGCGGATCAGCTCCGGTAGCGCGGTTCCGTCAAGCAGCTTGGCGAGCAAGACTTCGGTCGCACGCTCCGCGAGGACGTCGAAGGGCAGGTGAACCGTCGTGAGAGGCGGGTCGGTGTACTGGGCGCGTTCGATATTGTCGAAGCCCGCGATGGCGAGATCCTGTGGTACGCGATAGCCGGCCGCCCGCAGGACGTCGACGATTCCGACCGCGAGCGCGTCGGAGCCCGCGACGATCGCGCTGCACGGCAAGCGAGCGGCGGCGAGCTGGGCGCCGACGATGCGACCGTCCTGTTCGAGGAGCCCGGCGCACGAAAAGAAGAGAGAAGAGTCTGGGGTGATGCCCGCAGCGTGCAGTGCGGCCACGTACGCGTCGTAACGCTCCCGAATGTCGATGTGGGTCAGCGCGCCTGCGAAGGCGATGCGGCGGTGACCGTGCTCGAGCAAATGGCCGACCGCGTCGTTTACGCCTCGGTAATTGTCGGGCAGCACCGCACAGCAATTGTGTCCGGGGAGGCGCGTGCTGACCGTGACGAGCGGTTTTCCGGCGGCGGCGATCCGCTGGTAGTAGCCCGTCGCCTCCGCGTCGCTGATGCCGATCCACGCGTCGATCCGGTTCCAGCCCAGAGGATCGGTGTCGACCTCGGCGGGCCAGCAGAACTCCATGCCGGCCGTTTGGAACGCCACGACCCGCGCACCGCGCCGCCGCGCGCCGCGTTGAACGCCGGCGAGCAAGGGCGTGTAGTAACAGCCACCGACGTAGGGGAGAAGAACACCGACGGTGGGGCGCCAGCCCATAGCCAAGAAGGAGCCCTTTCTGAGCGCGACAATCCGCGCTGGGGAAGCGCGCGGGGAGGAGGACGAAGCCCCCACCCGACTATACGGACGATCGTCGGTGCAGCAGTAGCCGCGAAGCCTTCGGGGGGGGCCCCTCCCAGATATGTGCCACACTCCACACCCGCATGCTCGAAGACGGCAACGCGATGCTTCTCTCGCTGGCGATCGGCTGCGTGGGGCTTGCGTGCTTCGTCTATGGCCGAAAGCAGGGCCGATTTCCCCACATGCTCGCGGGCGCGGCGCTGTCGATCTACCCCTATTTCGTCCCGAACCTGCTCGCGATGGCCGCGATCGGCGTAGCGGTGATGGTCGCCTTGTGGGTTGCCGTGCGTCTCGGGGCGTAGGGTCGGCTCATGCGCTGCGTGCGAGCCAGACTAATACGACATACAGCTCTCCACGCGGACCGGGAGCAGGCGCTCGCGGCCACCGAGAAACGAGAGCTCGACCACGAAGGCGTAGCCGAGGACGTGGCCGCCCTGCCGGTGGACCAACTCCGCTGCGGCCGCCGCCGTGCCGCCGGTCGCCAGAACGTCGTCGACGACGACCACGCGCGCCTCCTCGCGCAGACTCCCCTTGTGCATCTCGAGCGCGTCGCGGCTGTACTCCGTCACGAACTCCACGCGGTCGACGGCCGCCGGAAGCTTGCCGGGCTTTCGCACCGGGACGAAGCTCGCGTTGAGGCGAGCGGCGAGCGCGCCGCCGAAGATGAATCCGCGCGCCTCGATGCCGACGATGGCGTCTACGTGCTCGCCGATGAAGCGCTCGGCGATCCCGTCGAGCACGATGTGGAGGGCACGAGGGCTCGCGAGCAGGGGCGTGATGTCTTTGAAGACGATCCCCGGGCGGGGAAAGTCGGGCACGTCCCGGATGAGCGAGCGACAGAAGTCGAACGTGGACATCGGTCGAGCGATCGCGGGCTGTATCGCGACCGGCTGTCGTCGCGCCCTCGCGCTCTTCTTGGAAGTCCTGCTCGCGGCGCCTCGCTTGGCCGGCCGCTTCTTCGTCGCCATGGCTCCTTCTCCTTTCAACCCGTTGCACCGTCGAGGCGTCGCGCGAGCTCGGTCGCGAGCTGGGCGTCCGCGACGCTCGTCAGATCGAGTAGGAGCGGCGTCAGCGAGACCGCCCCGTCGTCGTAGGCGTCCGTGTCCGTACCGGTGTCGCGCTCGTGACGCACGCCCGGCCCCCCGAGCCAGAGGTACTCGCGGCCTCGTGGGTCGACGCGGAAGTCGACGATCTCTTCGTAGATGCGCGCCCCCAGACGAGTCGCTCGTACCTGCCCGTTCCAACCAGGAGGCACGTTGACGTTGAGCAGCGGGGTGCGCGCCTGCTTGACGCGGGCGAGGTCGAAGGCGATCCGCGCGCAGAGAGAGGACGCGGTTTCGAGATCGACCGACGGGTGCGCGCTCGCCGCAACCGCCGGGATTCCGCGCAGCGCCCCTTCGCGCGCGGCGGCGATTGTGCCCGAATAGAAGGCGTCCTGCCCGAGGTTCATTCCGTGGTTGATGCCCGAGACGACGACGTCCGGGCGGCGTGGAAGGACGCGCTGGCCGGCGTGCAGCGCGACGTAGACGCAGTCGGCGGGCGTTCCGTCGAGCGCGAAGACGCCGGACTCGACCGCGCGAAGTCGCAGCGGTCGCCGCAGGCTGAGAGCGTGGCTCGAGGCGCTCTGCTCTCCTTCGGGAGCCAGCACGACCACATGGGCCGTGGCAGCAAGCGCGCGGCGCATGGCCTGGAGCCCGGGGCTGGCGTATCCATCGTCGTTGGAGAGAAGGACCAGGGGGCGTTCTGCCATGCGGGGACTGCGTGCATACGCCGAAGCACGCGGCGTCGCCAAGGGTGGGCAAGCCGAACCGCGCGTTTCTAGCTGGGAGCGCGTGCTCGGAGTCCCCGATGTCGCGCGATTGCTCCGCGCAGAATCGAGGCAAGCACGGTCGGACGAACGCTTCGCTCAGTACGTCACGGTCACGTGATCCGTCTTGGGACTGATGTCCCATTGCATGCCGCGCGTCGCTCGCTCGACGCAGGCCGCCACCGCGGGGTCCGGCGGGTCGGTGGTCACCGCGACGCCGACCGCGCGGCCCATCTTCACCGTCGCGTTCACGACCACCTTCATGCGCTCGGGCGCGCCGCACGCGGTGACGAACGTGCCGTGGACCAGCGGCGCACCGAGCTGCGCGCTCGAGAGGGGCGCTGTCTGCCGATGGACCGGCGGGGCGGCGTCCGCGCTCGCGGCGGCGCCCGGGGGCGGCGGCGGGGGCGGCGGAGACGTCCAGCTTGCGACCGAGGAAGCCAGCCTCTCCAGCGACGGAACGGCAAAGGGCATACGCCCGGTCGCCATTCCGACGGCCAGACCCCCAATCGCGACGCAACCGATCCCCGTGACGACGAGGCAACCGCTTCGTTTCGGCATTCGCGACTCTCGGCGCCGCATCTTACCCCGCCTGGGCCGCCCGAGAACGCAGCCGTTTTTTCACGAATCCAGGGTAGGCTCCGCGGTCCCTCCAGTGAATACGCGCACGGAAGCCGGGCCCATCGACGCGCGTGCCGCCTACGAGCGAGGGCGCGTGGCCCGCGCGCGTGAAGTCACGGCCCTCGAGGCGCGCGCCGGACGCGTCGCCACCGCGCGGCTGGCGCTCGCCGCTTCGGCCGTGGCGCTCGTGGGAGGCATCGTCTGGGCGCGTTGGGAGGCGTGGGCCTGGTATGCGCTGGCGGCGGCTGCCGCCTCGTTCGCCGCTTTCGTCGTGGTCCACGCGCGCATCTTCGACGCCAAAGAACGCGCCGCGTCGGCGCTTCGCTTTCACGAGCGAGGTCTCGCGCGCCTCGCCCACGACTGGGACCACCTGCCCTCGACGAGCACGCGCTTTCGCTCGGTCGATCACTCGTTCACCGGGGACCTCGACGTCTTCGGCCGCGCGTCGCTGATGCAGCTCGTGGACGCTACCGAGACGCGCTTCGGAGAGGAGCACCTCGCGCGGCTGCTTTCGCTCGAGGCGCACGGAGTTTGGCCGGACGAGGTCCTCGCGAGGCAGCGGGCCGTACGCGAGCTCGCTTCGCGGTTCGCCTTCCGCGAGGCGCTCTCGACCGCGGGCGGGGTGCTGGGAGACGAGAGGCCCGACCCAGGCCCGCTCCTCGCTTGGGCGGAAGCAAAACAAGGCCTGCCGGCGCTCTTCGCGTGGCTTGCCTGGCTCCTTCCGGCGGGCGTGATCGCGACCATCGCGGGCGGGTCTGCGCTGCATGCACGGCCCGGGACCCTCTCCGCGGTCCTCGTGGCGCTGCTGGCCGTGGGGATCGCGATCGGCGAGCGACTCACGCCGATGCTCTCGGTAGTTTCGGCGCGCGAATCGGCCGTCACGCGGTGGCGCGCGATGATGGCCGTCATCGAGCGAGAGAACTTCGAGGCCCCCCTCCTCGCCGGGACGCAGCGATTCCTCGCGACCGAGTCGCGCCGGGCGAGCGAAGAGATCGCGGCCCTCGAGCGCATCGTCGGCTTCAGCGACGCCCGGCGAAACGAGGTCTTTCGTTTCTTCATCGGCCCGCTGCTCATGTGGGACGTGCACTGCGCGCTGGCGCTCTTGCGGTGGCGCGCACGCGCCGGAGAACGCGTGCGCAGCTGGCTCGCCGCGCTCGGCGAGGTCGAAGCGCTCGCGGGGCTGGCGGCATTCGCATTCGAGCATCCCGATTTCGCTTGGCCCGAGACCGCTCGGGAACCGAAGTTCGATGCGCGCGGGCTCGGCCACCCCCTCGTCGCGGACGATCATCGCGTCGGAAACGACGTGCGGCTGCCGAGCGCGTCGCGAGCGCTCGTCGTGACCGGCTCGAACATGTCCGGCAAGAGCACGCTGCTCCGGGCGATCGGCGCGAACGCGGTGCTCGCGTTCGCGGGCGCCCCCGTCTGCGCCCGGGCCCTGACGATCGGGCCGGCGAGGGTCGCGACGAGCATGCGCATCGAAGACTCTCTCGAACAGGGAGTCTCCCATTTCTACGCCGAGCTCCGCCGCTTGAAGCGTGTGCTCGACTTGGCGCGCGAGCGCGAGGGCGGGCCGGCGCTCTTTCTCTTGGACGAGATCCTTCACGGAACGAACTCCCGAGAGCGTGTCATCGGGGCGTGCGCGGTCGTGCGGGAGCTCCTGGAGCGAGGCGCGCTCGGTGCCGTCTCGACGCACGACCTGGGGATCACCGCGCTCGAGCGGGAGCTCGGCGGGCGTGTCGAGAACGTGCACTTCGAAGAGCAGGTGGCCGGCGACAAGATGACGTTCGACTACGTGCTCAAGCCCGGAATCGTCCAGAGCTCGAACGCACTCCGTTTGATGCGTGCCGTGGGCATCGCAGTGAACGAAGAGTGAAACGCGCTATACCCCTAGAGCATGACCGAACACCATCCACCCAGCGCCATCCCGCGCGTTCTCGTTGCGGGCGTCATGCACACGAAGAGCCGCGCGATCGAGGCGCTGACCAAGATCGTCGCCGACGTCGTGCACGCGTCGAGCGTCACGCTCGTGCGAAGCGTCGTCGTCAAATCGGAGCGGAGGCACATCCAGCAGCTCGTCTTGAACGTCGCGAACGACAACGAGGCCGACGCCATCGTCATGGTCGGCGGTACGGGCATCGGCCAGCACGACGAGACGTGCGAGGCCATCAACTCGTTCGTCGACCGGCGCATCGAGGGGTTTGCCGAGGCGTACCGGCGCATGCTCGAGACCGACCTCGGGCCGCGTTCGCTCCTCATGCGCGCCAGCGCCGGCGTGTACAACCAGTGTGTGGTCTTCGCGATGACGGGCCGCGACGTCGACGTGAAGCGCGCGATGGATCTCCTCATCCTGCCGACCTTGGCCCAAGCCGTGGAGCTCGCGACCAGCCGCGCCCACGTGGGGTGAGCGCCCGGGGTCGCGCCGCGATCGAACTTCGGTCAAACGGCTCCGAGGTCAGACCTCGTCCGCCCCGAACGCGATCACCTCGCCGATCTCCGTAGTCCCGCAGGCGACGGCCGCGAGCCGATCCAGGCCGAGCGCATTGCCGCCGCTCGGGGGTACGCGTGCGAGCGCATCGAGGAACCGTTCGTCGATCGGGTAGACGGGCAGCCCCCGCCGGCGCCGCTCCGCCTGGTCGCGCTCGAGACGCTCTCGCTGCTCGCGCGGGTCGGTCAGCTCGCCGAAACCGTTGCATAGCTCGATTCCCGCCACGTAGAGCTCGAACCGCTCGGCCAAGCGAGCGTCGGCGGGTTTCTTGCGGGCAAGGGATGCCTGGGTTGCCGGGAAATCGACCAGGAACACCGCGCGATCGAGGCGCTCGAGCGCGGGCTCGACGTCCTCGACGAGCGCGCGAAAGTAGCGGTCTTCGTCGGTCGCCGCCGCCTGGAGCGTTTCGTCCTCGGGCCAGCCCGCGTAACGCGAAAACGCACCGCAGACGGGCAACCGCTCGAGCGGCGGGCGTACGTCGATGGTCCGTTCGCCGAGCCGCACGCTGCCGCCGGTCACGGCGGCCACGAGCTGTTCGGTGTCTCCCATCACCTCGTCCATTCCCGCGTGCGCCCGATACCACTCGAGCATCGTGAACTCCGGATTGTGCCGGCCGCCCGACTCGCCTCGGCGGAAGCAAGGCGCGAGCTGGTAGATGCGCTCCCACCCGTCTGCCAAGAGCCGCTTCATCTGGTACTCCGGCGAGGTGTTCAGCCAGCGCGTCGGGCCGGCGTCCCCCGGCGTCCGTACCTCGAATGCGTCGAGGTGCAGGTCGAGGCCGGGCGACGGCACCATCGCTGGCGTCTGCACTTCGACGAACCCGCGCGCATCGAAGAAGCGGCGCACGTCGGCGAGCACGCGGGCGCGCTCTCGGAGCCGCTTCAACGCCGAGGGCCTGCGGTCATCGGCCGCTCTCTGCGGCGAACATCTGCTCGGCGAACGCGGCGATCTCGTGTCCCATCCACGGCCCGAGCATCGCCAGGGCTGCGATGACGACGATCAAGCGCGGCAGGTGTGCGAGCGTCGGATCCTGGATCTGAGAGGCAGCCTGAAACGCCGCCACGACGAGCCCCACCACCGCGGCGATCGCCAGGACGGGCAGGGACACCGCGACCGTCAGGAGGAGCGCTTGCTGCGCGTGATGCACCAGCGTCGCGGGCGGCACGCTGGCTCACTCCGTCGTCGCGTCCGAGCCGCCGTCGTCGCCCACCGTGGCGTCCGGCCCGTCGTCGCCGGCAGAGTCGGGCGTGCTCGCCAGCGCATCGGGACTCGGGGAAAGGGCGTCCGAGCCGTCGACCGCGCCGAGCGCCGCGCCCTCGAACGGTGCGTCCGGGGCGGAGCTGTCGGGCGGGGCTGGGTTGGCGTTGCCCGACGAGCCGTTCAGCGAACACGCGCTTGTGGTGGACTGTCCGTTGGGCTCACAGCAGATGCCGTAGGGCGCCATGACGATCGCCGGACGCGACTGACAGGTCAGACCGCTCTGGCAGTCGTCGTTGCCGCTGTTTCCGGCCCTCGGGTTGCAGAGCTGCCCCTCGCCTTGCCCCGCGCAGCCGCCGGCGACGGCCGTCGCGACCACGGCCAGCGCGAGCCGGAGGCCCGCGACGAGGACCCGACGCGGGCGCGTGAGCGAGACGGGCGAGTTCGGCGGAAGTGCGGAGCGGAAGCGCATTGGGGACGGGAACCTAGGCAGAAACCGTGCGAAACGCCAGAACGCATTCACGGGGAGCCGTCGCCCAGGCGTCGCTCTTTGGCCTCGACGGCGGCGGCGAACAGGCGGGCATACTGCGCGGCGCTCGCGAACGAGAAGAGGAGCGACAAGTAGACGAGCATCTGCCCGACACGGACCATGTCGACGACGCCGAGGTCGATGCCCAAATAGGCGAGGTGGTACGGGTAACCGAGCACGAGCGCGACGATTCCGATCATCTGGAGGGCGGTCTTCGTCTTTCCTTCGTGGCCGGCGCTGATGACGACCCCTTCGCTCGCGGCCACGCTTCGAAGGCCCGTCACGCTGATCTCGCGCGCGAGAAGCAAGACGACCGCCCAGGCTGGGATGCGACCCATCGGGACCATCCACACGAGCGCCGCCATGACGATCAGCTTGTCGGCAAGAGGGTCCAGGAATTTGCCCAGAACGCTCACCACGTCGAGCTTGCGCGCGAGATAGCCGTCGAGCACGTCGGTGATCGCCGCGGCCGTAAAGACGATGCAGGCCCAGAAGCCGCGCACCGGCGTCGGCGAGTCGAGCAGCCACACGAGGAACGGGATCGCTGCGATGCGTCCCATCGTGAGGAGATTGGGCAGGTTCAGTGCGTCCTCGGTCAGGGTACGTCGGCGCGGCTTGGCCGCGAGGGGCTCGGAAATCATTGGCTCCACCGGCCGCTGGACATCGGACGCATCGTAGTCCGGACTTACGACCGCCGCTGCCGGATCGACGACCATCCCGCGATCGCGAAGGCCGCCAGTATCGCAACGGCGGTCGCGGCCTCGTCGGGCTCGACGACGAAGCGCACGTCGAAGAGACCTCCGTGCGCGAGCGATCCGAGGGTCCACATCCAGGACGCGTTCGCGGCGAATGCCATCCACGCGCCTCGGTCGCGGACCCAGAGCGAACCGAGCGCGATCCCCCGGAGCGCTTCGGCCGTGAGCGCGACGGGGGACTCGATGCCGACGCCGAAGCGCGCCGCCGCCGCGGCCGCCCCGCATGCCAGGAGACAAGCCCACGCCGGCAGCATGCCCCGCGTCGCGCGCAGCACCACTCCTCGGAGAAGAAGCTCGTCGCGCACGGCTCCGAGCGCGGCGGCGAAGAGCCCTACTCCCAGAAGTCCGATGCTCGAACCAAGCGACGCCGCTGACGCAATGGACGCTCCACGCGTCGCCAGGGCTGATGCGACGACCAGAATCGCCGCTGCGGCGCCCAACGCCGCTCCCCGTGAGGCACGCCGGGCGATCCCGGTCCACTCGGCAATGGGCGCCAGCGGGTCACTCCACGCGATTCCGAGCCGGCTCGCGCCCCATTCGGCCATCACCGCTTGCACGAGCGCCGACCCGAACGGTTTGCGATCCAGCACAGCGCTCGCGACCTGCACCCCGCCCCAGAGGGCCAGCCCCCAACCGACGACCTGCCCTGCGCCGCTGATCGTCGCTGGGGCGGTGGGATCGAAGTCGGGGCGCCGCGAACGCTTCCTTCCCTCCATCGTGCTCACGCCAGCGTGACGAGTTTCGCGTTCGCTTCGACCGCGGCTCCGGCGAGGACATGGACCTCGGTGACGGTTCCGGCGGCCCGTGCCCGCACCTCGTTTTCCATTTTCATCGCTTCGAGCACGACCAGCCCTTGGCCCGCTTCAACCGGCTCCCCCTGGGCGACGAGCACTTTGACGACCCGTCCCGGCATGGGGCTCCTCACCACATTTTCGCCGCGGCCCGCGTCCGCCTTCCGTGAGCGCTCCGCCGACGCCGTTCGCTCGCTCTCGACGTGGGCCAACAGCCGGCTCCCACCGGCGATGACGCGGAGCTCGGGAAGGTTCCCGTCGATGGTCAAGTCGACGACTTGCCCGCCGACGCGAACGCTGAGCTGCTTGCCGACCGGGGCGACGTCGACGTCGACGGGACGGCCGTCTACGTGCACCCGGACGGAGCCGTTCGGGAGCTCGACCACGTCGACCGAGTGCTTTTGGGGGAAGAGGCTGACGGAGTAGCGCACGGCGGCGTTACCGTACTCCAAAGCGGCGGGCCGTCAGGCCGCTTCGTCGCTGCTCTTGGCGAGGGCTGCCAGGAGGGACGCGAGGGCTTCCCGGACCTCCGCCGCGAGCTTGGGGGAGACGGCGTGCGTTTCCGAAAGCAGTTCGTGTAGGCGCTTGGCGACGTTTCTCAGCCCGGCAACGTCGCGCTCCTGTCGCTTCGACGCGCCGATCGGAAAGACGACGTCGCCGTAAGCGCGCGAGAGCGTCGCGGCGGGCGCGGCGTCGTCGAGGACGCGGCGGCGAATCGTCTCGACGGTATCGCGTGGCGCATCGGCGCTCGCTTCCGCGCGTCGCAGAAAGTCCACGGCTTGGTAACTCGGGATCGGCTCCTGCAAGGCGTCGCGGGAAAGGACGGCCGGGGCGCGCCGTTTCAAGAACGAGTACGAGCCCGTGAGCTTGTCGACCGTCTCCTCCCTTAGCTTGAGTTCGCCCTTCGCGTACGACTCGAACGAATCGAAGCCCCATTCTTTCCATCGGTGCCCGCGCTTTGCGCGCGTCAGCGCTTCGGCCAGATCGATCCAGCTTGCTTTGAACCGGCGCGCTCGTCCCAGGAGCTCCGCCCGTTCAGGGTCGTCGGCGTGCGCGAGCTCCGCCTCGGCGAGGGCGGCTTCGGTCTTCGTGCGATGCATGAGGAGCGATGCTTAGGCCGGAGGCGTGGGGGCCGGCAAGGCTCGGCCCGGGGGAGCGTCCCGGCGCTTGCCGTTCGCTCGCGGCATTCGACGTTGAGGTACTACTAGGGTCGTGCGCCACTCCGAATCGACGGCCTTGCTCGCTTTCACTCTGATCGCCTGCGCGACCGCCTGCGGCGGCTCCTCGGCCCCGCTGCAGTCGCCCGGAAACTCGGAGGCTGCCGGCAGTGCGGCCCCGAGCGCCGCTGCGCCTTCGCCGGCGCCCGCCCTGGAAGCGACTGCCGATTATTCCTCCCGCGTGCCGAACTCCTGCGCCGACAAGGCCGCCGACCTCTGTACGCCTCCAGGCGAATTCGTCGAGCGCCTTTGTGCCAAGCCGCACCAAGACGTGGCGCTGGCCCTCTTCGACAAGTCGACTCCTTTCACGCGGCTCTACCTCAAAGGGAAGATCGACGAGCTCTTGTTCGACGAAGAGGTCCTCGCGCTCCGGTTCCACGCGCAGCCGAAGGGGGGAATGATCGTCGGCAGCGGCAAGGGGACCTACGACGTGCTTCGATGGGACGGGAGCTGCTCGAGAGGGCTCGAGGCCGAGGTCCTCACCAAGTCACGGCCCCCGAGGCCCCGGGCTGCGCACGTACAGTGGCACCGGGTCGGCGGGCGAATGCAGAGCGCCCTCATTGCCTCGAGCGAGGCCGTCAAGCATGCCCACTCCAAGCGGGGCAAAGAGTGCAAAGGCGCGATGAGCGGGGACGTCTCCGCCGCATGCGAAAAGGCGGACGCGGCGCTGGTCGACGCGATTGTCGATTACGTTCGCTCGGGCGAGGCGCTCCCCGACCCCGAGGGAATGTAGCGTCCGCGGGCGGCGCGGGAGCGCTGGCCCTGCGGAGTGGCTTGTCATCAAAACGGGGGATAGTTGGGCAGGCGCCCCGGGTGTTACCTGACGGCTGATGCGGCTCCGCGAGGCGGGTGGGCGCGCCGGGCGCTGTCTCTTGCGATTGGCTCGCGACAGGCGCGGAGCCAGTGCGGTCCAGTACATCCTCGTCCTCGGCTGCGTCGGTCTCGTCGCGCTGATCGCATTTCGCAACTTCGGCGACGTGCTCCTCCGCATGACGGGCTCCGAAGCCGAACACGTGCGCGCGCTGACCCCCGACTGTCCGGGGTTGGGGGATTGTGTCGGGGGAGGATCAGGGGGCGCTGGAGCGGGGGGCCCGGCGCCCCCATCCGTGGTGAGCCAGGCCGCCGCCGCTCCTCCCGCGGCGGAGGAGAAGCCCAGCAGCGGAAATGGACGAACCCCTGCTCTTGCCGCCCTCCACTCGCCCGCGCAACCGAGGGCCGAAGAACGACCGCGTGCGGAGGGAACGCCCGCCGAGGGCGAAAAGCTCGGCGGAGCACCCGGCGGCGCCGATTTGCCGCTCGGCGCCGAGGGCGTAGGGGATGCGCCCGGCGGCGGGGGAGCGCCGTCTGGCGGCGCGCCGGCGGCGAACAGCGGCGCTGGCGCCGCCGGCGGGGGCAGCGGGGCCTCGCCGAGACCAAGCGTTCCCCCGTCGCTCGGGCAACGTTGCCTGGGGTCGAACCTTTGCGCCGGTTCCGTGGGCGCGACCGTCGGATTCCTGCAAGGCATGGCGCCGGGAGGGTTCCTGGCAAACCTGCTTCCGCTGCCCGAGGGGGTGAAAAAGAACGCCGCCTATCAATACTGGAACGGGGCGGGTCAAGTGGCCGGGGGCATTGCGTCCGCGACCGCTGGGACAGCCGCCGAGGCCGTCGGGGGCGCTCTCGACCTGACGGGAATCGGTGCGGCAGTCGGAGTGCCCATCAATGTTGCGGGGGCCGTGCTCGTGGCAAACGCGGCGACGGCGGCCGTGGCCGGTACTGCCCAGATGGTCAAGGCCGGGCAGATGCGGAGCCAAGGCGCGCCCGAGCAACCGCCGGTGGAGCCGAACGCCGGCGAAAACGCACCTCCGGAACGGCCAGCACCCGCGAATGAGAAACCGCCTGAAGCGAAGTCTACGCCCGGACAACCGGAGTCCGCCGGAGGTGTTGAGCCCAGCTATGGTCATCTTCAGGATCCCGATTCAGTCGGTCCCGGAAAAGACTTCACGGCCGCACAAAAGGCCAAGATCATCCAGGAAAACATGAAGAGAAACGGAGGCGTCGTGCGATCCGACCAGTCAGGCACCGTTTTGAAGAGTCCCGGCAAGAGCCAACGCGGGGTAACCCCCGATCCCAATGAATGGCAGATCGACCATATTGTTCCTAAAGACAAAGGCGGCACGAACAGCTATCGCAACGCTCAAGTGTTGTCTCGCGCCGAGAACAGAGCCAAATCGAACAATTGAGAACCGCGATGAGCGAACAGGTTTTCGACGAGAACTTTCCGCAGAAAGCGCTGGTATGGCCGGGTTCGATGCTCGCCTCGATCGCGCATGCCGTCTTCGTGGCGCGCGCGCCTTTCATGGCCCACGAGCAGTCATGGGACGGGCAAACCTACAACATGCAGGACAGCGAAGGTTCCCGGGGAGTCATCGCCTTTGGGGAGGACAAGCACGTCTTCGTCGCCCTTTTCTACCTAGAAGGGAATCCCATGAAAAGGGGGCGGGACGAACACTACGCGGCGTCCGTGCTGCGCGCAGTGCCCGCTCAGCTCGAAAAACTGGCGCTGGAGGCCACGCAATACATTCTCAATGATGTTGGCGGAAAGGCCGTCCCGGTTGCCACGGCGGCGTTTTGGAGCGATCCGGGCGGTCCGCGGGTTGCCGCGACCGAACCGTGGCAAGACGTACTCGAACACGGTGCTCTCTTGGCCAAGAATCAAGTATTGCCTGCGGACTTGGGATTGCAGCGATGGGTACTTGAATTCGAGTTGAGCCCTACGGAGACCGAACTCACGGATTCGCTTTTCGGGCGCCGCCGTGCTTCGACGCAACCGGTTTGGTTGACGGCTGCCGAGAGGCAGCGGCTGCAAGCGACGGCCGACGGGGACGCTGGTCTCCAAGCCTGCCGAGAATCCCTGGCCGAGATCGGACTCCTCTTGCCTTGACTGGGACTGGCTACCCGATGCCGAGTCGCCGTGCCCGCTCGCGGAAGCCCGCGATTTCCGAGTCGATCATGCGAACCGGCTCGTGAAAGCGGATGGCGACGCGACGCATCCACGGCCCCGAATCGTCGGCCGGCAGTTCCTCGACGCGGACGATCACACCGTGCGCGATTCGCGTGGGGTCGTCGGACTGCTGCGTCGGGTGCAGGAGAAGTGCGACTTCGTCGTTCACGGCAACTTTGGTGGTGCGAACCAGGACGAGTGCGCCCGATTCGCTCATGTCGTGGACCAACGCCGCGCGCTGCTCGCCGTCGGGCCGCTCGAGCGACGCCATCGTGCATGCCAAATACCGATCGCCGCTGCGTCGGTCCGATGGCGGAGGCGCGGTGTCGGGTGGCGACATGCGCTTACCTTACCTCGCTCCGCGGGGAGATGGCCAGTCGACTCATCGAGACCCTCGCGGCGCACGCAGCGCACGTTGCCCGCGGGTCGCCCCAACCAGGCGAGCCGTCGACCGCAGGCATCGTGCAGCATTGCGTAACCCTCGTCAGAAGGTGCCAAACGCCCTGACCCCGTACGAGCCGGATCCCAGCTGGGCCGGCGAGAGATGGACGGTGGTCTTCTCCGTGTTCTTGGCGACCGGAGTCCCGCTGTCCTCGTCGATGGCCAAGAGCCCGACCAAGGTCATGAAAGCGCCGAGTCCCTGCAAGAGGCCGTCGGTCGCAATGAGGGCGCGGTTCCCGAATTCGGCGCTGCAGTCTGTGGCATTGCAGCTCGGACGGTGAACGAGGTCGAGCCAGGGGCCGGCGATGGGCACGTAGAGGTGGTCGTCCGGTTTTGTGTTGCTGGACTCGGCGACGGCGATCGCCGGCAGGTACGACGAAGCGAGTACGAAGAGTCCGGCCCCGATGAGGGCGCCGTTCGTTGCGTCCGAGCTGGCCCCCGCCTCGGTCGGTGCAAGAGCGGCTCGCGGAGCGTGCCACGTTGGGTCGCTCGACGTCTCGGACGGCAGCGAGACCGGGGACGCTATGGGCAGCGGCGCGATCGGGCTCGCGGGGATCGCGGGCGCGACGGGGGCGACTGGTCCGGGCGCGGGCGCGGGAACCGGTGCTGGCGGGACGACGGTGGCCGTCGGCGCGGCCGGTGTTGCGGATGTTGAGGAGGCGGTGAGGGGTTGCAGCGCGCTGGTGGTCGCCTGCGGGGCCGTGGCCACTGGCGCCGGAGCCGGCCCCGAAGGGGGCGGCGCGGCGTTGGCCGCAGGCGGCGGAGGCGCGGCGGGGGCCGGAGGCGGCGGTGCCGGAGGCGCAGCCGGTGCTGCGGGGCTACTGCTCGCTGACGGCGGTTGCGGCGTGTTGGGCGCCGGCGGTTGGGTCGTGTTGGGCGCCGGCGGTGGCGGCGCGGTGGGCGCCGGCGCTGGCGGCGCGGCGGTGGCTGCGGGCGGCTGCGGCGAGACCGGGGCTGTTTCGTCTCCCCGCGATACGCTGCACCAGGCGAGCGCTGCGAGCGCGACGCCGATCCCCCCCGGGATCACCATGGGTACTTTCATGATCAACCTCCCCGAGCGATTCGCTAATTCGAACGCTCTTCTCCCAAGGCTGAGTGCAACGGCAGTGCCGCTCGGCCGGAGGAGTTTTCTCCTCTTGTTCTGCGTCCTGGATTCGACGTGGCCTGGGACGCGTGCGTGATCGTGTGGCGTGGCTTTGCAGGAGTCCGCCGGCGCACTCGGGCCGCGCCGAGCTCCGCGTGAGGCCCCCCCTAGGGCAGCAGCCGGATCTCTACGTCGACTCGCCGACCGGGCCCGCCCGCAGGAGGGAGCGCGAAGAAGGCCGCGCCGACGTCGCCAGAAAAGCTTCCAGCGCTCAATGCGAACACGTCGCCGTGCAGTCCGTCATGAATCTCGTCGCGCGAGACGCGAGCGGTCATACGAAGCCTTGTGACCGCTCCGCGCGCCGTGAACTCGCGGGTGCCGAGCAGGACGAGCGTGCGCTCGATGCTCCCCCTGAGGGCGGTGGAAGGGGAGCCGTCGATGCCGCTTCTCGCGAGGCGCCCGTCTTCGTCGAGCACCAGCGTGACCTCTGCACGGCCCGCGCTGCCGAACGGGACCGAAGACCAGATGCGGTCGGCGCTCGCGGCTTGGGGGAACGCGCGAGTGAATGTGGTGGCGAGGTCGGTCGCGAAGCGAACGCCCACCGCCCCGAAGAGCGCGGGCGGAACGGAGGCGCTTGGCGTCGCCGAGCCGGCCGTGCGGAGCGGGGCCGAGCGCGGGCGGCTCGTGACTCCGACGGCGCTCGGCGCCGCAACGCTCGCTGGCTCCTCGTCGGGTGCAGCGATGGCAGGCGGGTCGACGTCGAGCGTTTCACCGGCAATCGACGCGGACCGCTGGTCGAACGCCGGTCGCGCGGCTGTCTCACCGCGCCCAATCGTGGCGAACGCCGCCACGTGCAGCGCGAGGCTGAGAGCGGCGAAACCGAGAATCGGTGGAGCGCGCGGGCGATCCATTCGTCTGTTCCGGAAGGACTCAGAACAAGTTTAGCTGTCCGCGCGGCCGACGAAAGGTGTGGGGCCCACGATCGCGCGCGAATTCGGACGTCTCGAGGCCGAGCGCTTTGGCCGTTTGCTCGAAGAGCGATTGAATCGCGTCCGCGTAGACGCCCTCACCCCGCCCTCGAACACCGAAGCGTGCGTCGTACATCTTGCCGCCCCGGGTCTCACGGATTCGGGCGAGCACACGTTCCGCGCGGAGCGGCAGGGATGCCCTGAGCCGCTCTTCGAACACCTCCTTCACGGGGCCAGGTAGCCGGAGGAGAACGCTCCCGGCGAAGCTCGCGCCCGCGCCTCGGGCGGCGCGGAGCACCTCTGCCATGTCCTCGTCGTTCAGTCCGGGAATGATGGGCGCGACCATCACCCCGACGCGAAGTCCGGCGCGCGCCAGTCTCTCGATCGTGCGCACGCGCCGCGCGGGCGTGGTCACGAATGGCTCGATCGCTCGCGCCTTGGTCTCGTCCCAGAATGGGATGCTGATGCTGACTCCGACCCGCGCGACCCGCGAGAGCTCCTGCAGGACGTCGATGTCTCGTTCCACGAGCGGCGCCTTCGTGATGATTGCCGCCGGGTTTCTGTACTCGGCGCACACTTCGAGGCATGCGCGCGTGAGCTTGTACGTGGTCTCGAGAGGCTGGTAGCAGTCGGTCACGCCGCTGAAGGCCACGAGTTCCCCATTCCATGCCGGCGCGTCGAAGGCGTCGCGCAAGAGGGCGGCCGCGCGCGTCTTGACGACGATCTTGCGCTCGAAGTCCGTTCCGGCGCCGAAGCTGAGGTACTCGTGGGACGGGCGCGCGTAGCAATAGGCGCAAGCGTGAAAGCACCCGCGGTAGGGGTTCACGCTCCAGGAGAACCCAACGTCCGGGCTGTCGTTGTGCGCGAGGATTCCGCGCGTGTGATCTTCGTACACTTCCAGCGAGGCGGGGGGAGCCTCCCCTTCGAGATACTCCACGTCGCTCGTCGCCCAAGGGTTGGGCGGATTGGCGACGGGGCGGAGGGGAGAAGGCACGCCCGCCCAGCTTTGAGCTGAACGTGCGTTCCAGTCAAGCGCCCGGCCCGCCCGGCTACTCGACCACCGAATCCTTGAGCAGTTTTTCCGCTTGAGCCTTGCGCCAAGCGACGAGCTTCTGCCGCAGCTCGGGGCGTTTGGCGGCCAGAACGGAGACCGCGAAGAGCGCGGCGTTGGCGGCGCCCGCTTTGCCGACGGCAAAGGTGGCGACGGGAACGCCTTTCGGCATCTGAACGATCGCCAGCAGAGCATCCAGGCCGAGCAGATGGCCCGAAGGGATGGGGACGCCCAGGACGGGCAGTACTGTGCTGGCTGCCACGACGCCGGGCAGATGGGCAGCTCCGCCGGCACCCGCGACGAAGACTTCGACGCCGCGCGCCGGTGCTTGCGCCACGTATTCCGAAAGCGCGTCCGGCGTGCGGTGGGCGCTCAGCACCCTGGTCTCGCAGGGAATTCCGAACTCGGCGAGCGCGTCGCGCGCCGCCTGCATCACTTCGAGATCACTCTTGCTTCCCATCAGAATCGACACGAGCGGAGAGGTCATGGCGTGGATGGTAACGCTCCTTCGGCCTCGTGCCGATCGCCTTCTTCGACGGTTCCGTACCGGAATACGAGCTTGTCTTCGCCATCGCTCGCCAAATCGACGACGACGTGCCCTCCGTTCTCCAGCTTGCCGAAGAGCAGCTCCTCCGAAATCGGCCGTTTGATCTGGTCTTCGATGACCCGAGCGAGCGGGCGCGCACCGTTGTCCGGATCGTACCCCTTTTTCGCGAGGTACTCGGTGGCCGCTTCCGTCAGTTCGATCTTCGCACCCCGAGCCGCGAGCTGCTCGCCGAGCTCGCGAATGAACTTGCCCACGATGCTGCGCATCACCCGCGGGTCGAGCGGACGGAACGCGATCCGTGCGTCGAGCCGGTTTCTGAACTCCGGACTGAAGAGCTGCTTGTAGTCTCGGTCGGCGTCGGGCTTGTCGCGGTCTTCGCCCGAGGCACCGCCGAAGCCCACGGCCCGGCGCTGCATGTCCCGCACACCGATGTTGCTCGTCATCAGGAGCACGACATGCCGGAAATCGGTCGGCTTGCCGTTGTGGTCGGTCAGCTTCCCGTGGTCCATCACCTGGAGCAAAATGTTGAAGATCTGGGGATGAGCCTTCTCGATCTCGTCGAGGAGAAGTACCGCGTGAGGTGTCTTTGCGATCGAATCGGTGAGCAGGCCGCCCTGGTCGAAGCCCACGTAGCCGGGGGGCGCGCCGATGAGTCGCGAGATGGTGTGCGCTTCCATGTACTCGCTCATGTCGAAGCGGTGGAAGGCGATTCCCATGACTTTGGCGAGCTGGCGGGCGACCTCCGTTTTTCCGACGCCCGTCGGGCCGGTCAAGAGGAAAGACCCGATCGGCTTCTCGGCCGCGCGTAGCCCCGCGCGCGAAAGGCGGATGGCCGAGACCAGCTGCGCGATGGCCGCGTCTTGTCCGAAGACCACCGACTTCAGGTCCGACGCGAGGTCTCGTAGCCGCTCCTTGTCGCTCGTCGACACCTCACGAGGAGGAATCTGCGCCATACGCGCGAGAACACGCTCGACGTCGGTCACTTCGACGACGGGGATGCCCGCATCCGCCGTGGCTCCCGGCGAGACCTCGACGGCCGCTCCCTCGCTTTCTCCCGATTGCAGTCCGAGCTTGCGGGCGGCCCCCGTTTCGTCGATGAGGTCGATGGCCTTGTCGGGCATTTTCCGGTCGTGCAAGTATTTCGCACTGAGCTCCGCGGCCGCGCGGATTGCCTCGTCGCGGTAGCGCACACCGTGGAACTCTTCGTACTGCTTGCGCAGGCCCTCGAGGATCTTCACCGTATCTTCCACGCTGGGCTCCCCCACTTCGACGCGCTGGAAGCGCCGAGCGAGAGCTCGGTCCTTCTCGAAGTGCTGCCGGAACTCCTGGAACGTCGTCGAGCCAATGCATCGCAACCTTCCGGACGCGAGCGCGGGCTTCAGGAGGTTCGAAGCGTCCATGCTCCCGCCCGTGGTCGCCCCGGCTCCGACGATCGTGTGAATTTCGTCGATGAAAAGGATCGCGTGGTCGACCTTTTGGAGCGCTCGGATGACGGCTTTGATGCGCTCTTCGAAGTCGCCCCGGTAGCGCGTACCGGCGAGGAGTGCGCCCATGTCCAGCGAGTACACGGTGGAGCTCGCGAGGGCTTTGGGGACCTCGTTTCGCACGATCTTAAGCGCCAGACCTTCGGCGATTGCCGTCTTGCCCACCCCCGCGTCGCCGACGAGAAGCGGGTTGTTCTTCTTCCGGCGCGCCAGAATTTGGACGATGCGAGCGACCTCGTTCTCGCGGCCGACCAGTGGATCGATGCGCGAGCTCTTGGCCTCTTCATTCAAGTTGACGGTGTACGCCTTGAGTGGGTCCTTGGATGGGCGGAGCGCCTCCGACTCGCTTTCCCCTTCGCCGTCCTTCCCGGGTGCAGTCCCGCTGTCTTCGAGGCGCGAGACGCCGTGGGAGACGTACGACACCACGTCGAGCCGAGTGACCCCCTGATCCTCCATGAGCTTGACTCCGTAGGAGTCCTGCTCCTGGAACATCGCCACCAGAACGTTCGCACCGGTGACTTCGTCCTTGCCGCTCGACTTGACGTGGCTGGCGGCTCGGCGAATGGCGCGCTGGACGCCGAGCGACATCGCCGGCGTGCGCGCTTCGTCTTCCGAGAGCTGCTCGAGCTCGTCGCTCAGATACTGCTCCAGCCGTTTCTTCAGGCCACTGGGATCGCCGCCGGCGTGGCGAACCACGTTGGCGGTGGTCTGGTCGAGCAAGAGCGCGTAGAGCAAGTGCTCGATCGTCACGTACTCGTGGCGTCGCCGCGCGGCATCGCTTGCGGCCACCGACAGGGCGATTTCGACTTCCGGGCTGATTCTCATGGGTGCCTATTCACTCCGGCTCGGCGGTAACGAGGAGTGGATGCCCGTGCTCGCGGGCATCGCGCATGACTTCGGCGACCTTCGTCTCCGCGACGTCGCGGGGATAGACTCCTGCAATCGCTTTCCCCTTCTTGTGGACGGTGAGCATGATGTAAAGCGCCTCGGTCTCGTTCTTGTGGAAGAACCGCCGGAGGACGTCGACGACGTATTCCATCGTCGTGTAGTCATCGTTGTGGAAGTAAACGTGATATCGCCTTGGAACCGCGGTTTTCTTGCGTTCCTCGACCTCGACGTCGTCTTCGTGACGAGGGTCGGTCGGGTCGGTCGGCATCCGACCAACATAACGCCAGTTTGCGCCGGCGCAGTAGTGCTAGAGTGAATCTGCCGTATCATGCCGATAGTACCGGCGCCCAGTGTAGTCATCGCCGAGCGGTTTCGCCTCAATCGGCTGCTTGGACGGGGGGGCATGGGCTCGGTGTGGCATGCCACCCATCTCGGGCTCGACATCCCATGCGCCGTCAAGTTCATCGAAGGCGAAGTGGCGCAGCTTCCGCAGTTGCAGGCTCGCTTCGAGCGGGAGGCGAAGGCGGCCGCCCAGCTCCGCAGTCCGCACGTCGTTCAGATACTCGACCACGGGGTCTGCGACGGGACGCCGTACATCGCGATGGAGCTTCTCGAAGGAGAGGATCTCGGCAAACGCCTCGCGCGACTCGGCCGGTTGCCGCCGCATGAGCTTCTGCCCGTCGTGACGCAGGTCGGCCGCGCGCTCACCAAAGCGCACGCTCTGGGAATCGTGCACCGCGACCTCAAGCCCGACAACATCTTCCTCGTCCGCGACGACGACCGCGAGATCACCAAGGTGCTCGACTTCGGCATCGCGAAGGCTTCGGGCGCCGGAGCTTCGGGGTCGAACACACAAACGGGAACGATGCTCGGTACTCCGTACTACATGAGCCCGGAGCAGGCGCAGGGAACGAAGGCCGTCGACGCGCGGAGCGATCTCTGGTCGCTGGGCGTCATCGTATTCGAGGCGCTGACCGGACAGCGGCCGTTCGAAAGCGAGGCACTCGGCGATCTTCTGATGAAGATCATCGTCGCGCCGATTCCGCGACCATCGCAAGTCGCCGGCGGCGCCAGCGATCTTCCGCCCGCCCTCGACGCGTGGTGGGCGAGGGCTTCTCAGCGCGACCCGTCGCAACGTTTCCAGACCGCAAAGGAGCTCAGCGACGGACTTGCGGCCGTGTTCGGGCATTCCGGGAGCGAGGTCTACGCCGCCGCGTCGCCCTCGATCGCGGTCGGCGGTGCGCCGGCGTCCGTCGACGGACCGCTCTCGCCGCCGTTCGCGGGCACTCCCACCGGTACCCCGATCGCGCAGACCCTGACGGGCGCGCCGGCGGGCGCGGCCCGGAGGATGCCGCTGGTCGTCGCGGTCGGCGTTTTCGTTGTTCTGGGCGCGGGCGTCGCGGGTGCGGCCTTCGTCGCCAAGGGCCGAAGCGTCGGACCGGTCCAGGACTTGGCGGCGAGGAGTGCCGGCGCCGTCCCGGATGCGGCGCCCCTCCAAGGACGAATCGAGGCGCCGGCGGCGATCCCTGGTCCCTTCGAATCGTCGTCCGCGCCGGCTCCGGCCTTCTCGCCTGACCATGGAAACGCGCCCCCCCCGTCGACCAAGCCTCCGACCGCGCCGCGACCCGCCCCCACCAAAGTGCCGTTCATCGCGAAGTCGGTCGTGGCGACTCCCGTCGCGGTTCCGACCTCGCCTGCGCCGGTTCCCGCATCGCCGCCACCGAATACCGAGAAGTCGCCCCCACCGAATACGGAGAAGAAGACCATCGACCTCGGCATCTGACCAGGCCTCGCTTCGCGGGGAGGGTGGGCGCCCGGGCAAGGTGGAATGCCATGGACCGATACGCACGCGCCGAGGCCATCGTTCGGACGACCCTCTCGCTGGCCGGTGCGGCCCTACGCGCGTCGTACGTCGAGAGCGTGATCCGGACTTCGGACATCGAGGCTCTCGCGCGCGCGCTCGACGTCGTTTGCGAGCGGGCGGAACAAGCGGAAGCGGCGCCGCGCGAGGCGCTCCTGGCCATCGTCGACGCGCTGAACGCCGAGGGCATGGAAGGGGTCGTGCAGCGTTTGCGCGAGCAAGCTGCGGGCGATTCGCTCCTCGCCCTCGATCGCCTCGTGCGTTCGCCGGACGCCGAGGCGTCCGCTTCGTCCACGGCCGGTACGCCGCACGGCGATGCGCGCGATCCCTCGGCCACGTTGGGACGGCGCAAGTTCCTCGCGCGACGTCCAGACCGCGAGACCCTGCAGCGGCTGCTCGGTGACCCGCATCCGGACGTCATCCGCTCGGTGCTTCGCAATCCGCGCCTCACCGAGGACGACGTCGTGCGCCTCGCGGCGAGGCGTCCGGGGCGCGCGGAAGTGCTGGCCGAAGTGGCGCGTTCGACGAAGTGGTCCCACCGCCCGCGCGTGCGAGTCGCTCTGGTTGCAAACCCCGCTACTCCGCCCGAGGTTGCCGCGCGCATCGCCGGACTGCTGCTGCGACCCGAGCTCCACCTCGTCGCGCGTCTACCCGGAGTCCCCCGGAGCGTGCGCGCCGTCTGTCTGGAGCACCTGCAGCGGCGGCCCCCGGTAGAGAGTCTCCGGCGCGCCGGCAAGCTTCACTAGAGACAGCCCCGGACCTTACCCCTCTTCTTCCTCGATCTCCCAGCGCGCCAGGGCGGTCATTCCGATGGCCGAGGCACATGAAGAGCAGAGCGGTGCAATCTCGAGCTCCACCGCGTCGCCGTGCTTCCAAAGATAAACGCCCCTTCCAGGAACGTCGTACCCAGCGCCCTCGTCGTCGGCGTAGATCGGGCCTTCGCAGGCGTCGCATCGGGTCGACTCGACTGGTTCGAAGAGCGCCTCGTGGGTTCCGATGACCACCACCTCTTTATCCGACGAGGTCGGGTTGCCCATCGCCCTCGCACGATAGCGCGAGACCCGTCGTTCGCAACGCTGCGCGTCGGCGCCCAGATCAACGCAAGAACAGAAACGCCGTAGCGAGCAGCACCAGCATCACCCCGATGACGAGGACCGCGACCACCCACGCGGGCACATGGGTGCCTGGAATGTCGATTTGGTCGTCTTCCGGACGATACGGAACGTCGCTCGAGCGGGTCTCGTGCCCCAAGGCTTCGGGCGGGACGCTGGAACGGGGAGGAGCCGACAAGGCGAACGTCGAGCCGAGCCCCTGCGGCGCGCCGGAGCCCACGCCGGGGGGGCTTGGTTGAGACCGGATCCCGCGCGCTTCCGAAAGCGTCCGGTGGGCCGGCTCGATGGCGTCGGCCGGCGCTTCGGGGAGAGCATACTTGCGATACTTGTGCGTCTCGGCGTCCGCGCGCGCGTCCTTCAGTCCCTCGCCGTCGAATCGGACCACGATGACCGTGATGTTGTCGTGCCCTCCTGCTTGATTCGCGCGGTCGGTGAGAACTCGGCACGCGTCGATCGGTTCGGGTGTCGACTGCAGCACTTCGCGGATGTCCTCGAAACGGACCATGCCGCTCAGCCCGTCGGAGCACAGCAGCAGCGTGTCGCCGCGCCGGAGCTCGCAGAACGTCAAATCGACTTGAACCGTGTCGGCCGTGCCGAGAGCTTGCAGGATGATGTTGTTGTGTTCGAACGTCTCCGCCTCTTCCTCGGTGAGCTGGCCGGCTTCGATGAGCTGGTTGACCAGGGACTGATCGCGGGTCAGCTGCACCAAGCGCTCGTTGCGGAGAACGTACGCGCGCGAGTCCCCCACTTGAGCGAAAAAGAGGTAGTCGTCGACGAGCGCGGCCGCGGTCACGGTCGTGCCCATTCCACGGCGCGTCCTGTCCAGCTTGGCTTCTTGGAAGATGCGAAGGCCTGCCGATTCGATGCTTCGTACGAGCCTTCGCGCGAGCTCGTCGCGCGAGAGAGGCAGCAAATCGTCGAGGGCTTCGGTCATCCGTTCGTAGAGAATGTCGACGGCGAGTTGGCTCGCGATCTCGCCGGCCGCTGCCCCTCCCATTCCGTCGCACACCGCGAAGAGCGAGCCGTGCTTGCCCACCACTCCGGCGCGATTCGTCTCGAGCAGACCTCGCGTCTTTCGGGTCAGGTCGGCGACGAGGAAATTGTCTTCGTTGTGCTCTCGGATCTGTCCGACGTCGGTTCGCGCAAAGAGCTTGATGCGGATTTCGCCTTGAGAGGGCGGAGAGCGCGAAGCGATGGCCTCGCTCAGCGGCTCGGCCGAATCGCCGAGCTCCGGCGCGGCTTGGGGGGTGTCGGGCTGCGTCACGTTGGGGCTGTCTCCGTCGTCATTCGCCGGTGCGGCCCGCGTCGATGTCGAAGCGCAAGAGCTGTTGTCCGATGCGGAAATGGTCGCCGCCGCGCAGGCGGACTTCGTCTCGTATCCGCAAGAACGTACCGTTCGAAGAGCCGAGGTCCGCAAGAGTAAATCGTCTTTTTTGCGTCCCTCCCTGCATACGCAAGACGGCGTGACGGCGCGACAGAAACGGATCGTCGGTAAAGACGATGTCACCCGACTCGCGCCCGATGACGGTCTCCGTTCGCCGCACGTGAAAGACGTCGCGCACGACCCCTTCGACCGTGCGCTGGCTCAGTCGAGCGTACCGCGGTGCAGCCGGTGTTCCGAATAGCAGCGTCCCGTTCTCGGACGCGGCGCCGAACGCCTCCTCCGCTGGCTTCACGACCTCGAACCTTAGCACCTGTTGTCCGACCAGGAACAATTCTTGGTCGGACAAGGGCTGCTCTCGCCGCGTCTCGCCCTCCGCGGAAAGTGCCTCGGTATGGTGGCCGCGAACCGTCGATTTGTCCGCTTTCGCGTTGGCGCCGTCGACGCCGTCGGCCCCGTCGGCGGGGTCGCCGCGGACCCGAAACGGAATACGAACGAAGACCCCGTTCGTGCTCTCGAGATCGCGCACGAAGAACTCTCCGCCGCGCGATACGATTCGCGCGTGTCGGGGTGAGACGAACTGGTCGTCGGGAAAGAGGATACTCCCCTCGGTGCGCCCGAGGTCCGTCGTCGTCCCAAGCGAATAGCTGGGTCCTTCGCTCCCGTCTCTCGTGATCAAGACGAGCCGGGCAGCCGCCGAATCCGCGCCGGCCGAGGTCGCGGGGAATGGTCGTGCAACGGCGCTCGCCCCCGGCTGCGTCGTCGCTACGAGCGGCAGCCCACAGAACCGACAGAACTGAGCGCCGGTCTCGCGCGCCCCGCCGCAGCGCGGACAGCCGTCGAGGCTTTGCGGAGTTTGGCTTTGGGGGGTTTTGGTCGATCCCAATTCGATTACCCGCGCGGGCTCGATGGACGGCGAGAAGCTGCCCGGCGGCGTCGGGCGGTCGTGCCTCAGCGAGTCGGCAACGGTGCGACTGAGGTCGATCGCACCGAGTCGACTCGAGTTGGTCGCCGCCTCCGCGAGGGGCTGGCCGCACGTGACGCAAAAGCGCACCCCCCGTTCGTTTGCGGTTCCGCAGAGCGGGCACGTCGCGGCGGGGAACGGGTCGACCCCGGTCCGGTCGAGCGGTAGCGAAGGGGCCGACGGCAACTCGGCCTCCATGCGCTTTGTGAACGAGACTTCCGGAGCGGCCGGTCTCGTGCGCATGGGCGCCGCCGGTTGCCTGCCACCTGCGAGCGGGACCGCGGCGGTCGCCGCGAGCGGTGACGTGGGCGTAGCTGCGCCCGCGGTCGACGGAGATGGCGCAACGGGCGCGATTCTCTGACCGCACTCCTGACAAAACATGAGGTGGCCCGGGTTGTCCCGGCCGCACATCGTACAAATCACGCACTTTGATGGGACACCGGCGCGCGCCCGAGAGTCAAGGCGCTGTCGTGGGGGCACCGAAGACGGGGCCGGTCCCGCTCGCTCTCACAATGTATCTTGTGCCTCCACAGCCGCCTCGAGCCCTACGAAGTGCGCGAAGCCTGCCTCGTGCGACAGGAGGCTCGAGTCTTCCCAGGCGCGCAAGTAGATGGGGCGGTAGGCGAGGGAAACGCTCAGCACCGAGCCGCCGAGTTCCACTTCGAGGCCGCCTCCAAGCGTTGCGCTCGGTCCCCACGTGTCGATGGGAAACCATTCATTGCCGTAGGTAACGACTCCGCCCCCGACCAAGAGAAAAGGCGAGGTCTCGCGGCCGGTTGGGAAGTAGCGGCGCACTTCGGCGCGTACCTGCTGAAGGAGGGCCAGGCGATAGAGTTGGTGCGGCTCCTGTTTGGACATCTCGTAGGCGCCGCCGACGTACCAGGCCTCGCTACTCCGCCAACCGGCGCGCGCGACGATTCCCCCTCCGGACCCCAAGATGCAAGGGTTTGCCGCGTCCGAACACGCGGGACCGGCGAAGGCAACGATCTCTGCGGCGAGAGCGACCCCGTACTGGATGAAGGAAAGGTTGCTCGGGGGGGGGGCGACCACCGATTCGGCCGGGGTGTTCCCAGGTGCGTCGGCGGCCCAGGCCTTCGTCGTGGAGAGCCCGAGCCCGACGGCCGCGAAGGCCAACATCACCCTGAGCTCGCCCGGCATCCCGAGAGCATACACCCCGGTCCCGCGCACACGGACGTTGACAGCCTGAGGGGGGTTCGCATACTCGGGTTGGCCGGAAGCGATGGAGATCTACCTCGACAAGCGTGCCGTTCGTCAGATCCGCCTGTCCTCGCAGGACGCAATCGAGGAGGGCGACATCGAGACGCTACGCGAGGACATTCTCGAAGCGTTCACCGAGGACCAAGTCGAGGAGATCGAGCGGCGGCTCGACACGGGCGATTTCTTCGAATTTCTGACCGATTTACTCGACGAATGGTCGGGCGACGACGCCGACGAGCTGATGGAGCTCCTCGACACGCAGCTCGGCGACGTGGGGATCGATCTCAAGTTCGAGAAGCGCACCGCGGCTGATCCCGACGAAGAGGAAGAGGAAGACGAGGCCACGGACTTCGAAGACGA
>Ga0265313_10000973_pt1 | contig 28336 bp, 25 predicted proteins | sample 4123metaG_FD_203122 | JGI IMG/M metagenome (GOLD analysis project Ga0265313, IMG submission 203122) | Rhizosphere microbial communities from Carex aquatilis grown in University of Washington, Seatle, WA, United States - 4-1-23 metaG | ecosystem: Host-associated > Plants > Roots > Rhizosphere >...
ACCGACCTGGACGTCCACATGCACCATGGAAAGAAGCGCGAGATCCGGCTCCTGTTCTCGGCGCTCGGCTACACCGTCCAGCGCCTGCGCCGCTACCAGATCGGGGCCATCCGCCTAAAGGGAATCCCGTTGCGCGGCGCGAAACAACTTGCTTCAAAGGAGGTCGAACTCCTTTTCAAGTCGCCCAAGACTCCGGACGCCGAGTTTCAGGCGGCCGCGCCCAGGAAATCACCCTCTTCATGAAGACCCAATACACGCTAGCGGCCGCGGGCCTCGCCTGGTGCGCCGCGCTCCACGCCGCGACCCTGAACGTCGCCACCGCCGTGCAGAGCCAGCCCGATCCGTCCTCGGCCGTCATCGCGGTGCTCAAGGCCGGCTCCGAGCAGCCGGCCGCCTCGGGCAAGGTCGGGGCGGCGCCCGCCGGCTGGACGGCCGTCGACGTCGCCGGACCGTTCGAGGGCTACGTGAGGAACCGGGACCTGACCAAGCAGCTGGACGTTATCCCCGGCTCCACGATCTACACGGCGCCGAAGGACGGCGCCGCAGCCCTGGCCGTGTTCGAGAAGGGCGACAAGGCGGAGATCACCGGGCTTCGCGGGGGTTGGACCCAGGTGCGCCTGGAGAAGACCCTGGTGGGCTACATCCAGATGAGCCCGTCGGCCGCGGCCCCCGCGGCCGCTGCGGCCCCCGCGCCCGTGGCGCCCTCGGCTTCCGCGCCCTCGGCCGCGCCCATCGGAGCGGCCCAGGCCGCCACCGGCGCGGCTCCCGGCGACCAGAACGTGGCCCTTTCGAGGCTCTTTGAGGGCACGCTCGCGACGACGAAGTCGCTCATCTATCCGAAGCGCCCGTACGACTGGCAGCTGGTCGACGCGGACGGCAAGCGCGTCGCCTACGTCGACCTCTCCAAGCTCCTGCTCACCGATCAGATCGAGAACTACTCCGGTCACGCGGTGGTCGTCCTCGGCTCGCTTAGGCCCGTGAAGGACGCCGGCGACCTCGTGATCGAGGTCGAGGCGCTGCGCCTCAAGTAGATGGAGATCATCGACGGCAATAGGATCGCCTCCGAGATCGTTGCCGAGCTTAAGGCGGAGGTCTCCGGTATCAAGGGGCGAAGGCCCTGCATCGCGCTCGTGCGCGTCGGCGACGACCCCGCCTCCGTCTCGTACGTGAAGAAGAAGGGGCAGATCGCCGCGGAGATAGGGATCGAGAGCCGGATCCTGCTTCCCCCGGTCGCGATCCGGCAGGGAGACTTGGAGGGCCTGGTCGAGAGCCTGAACGGGGACGACGGGGTGGACGGGATCCTCGTGCAATCCCCCCTGCCCGGCGGCATCGACGAGCGGGCCGTCTTCCGGCGGATCGCCCCCGGGAAGGACGTCGACGGCTTCAGCCCGATCAACTTGGGCAAGCTCGTTCAGGAGGACGACACGGGCTTCTCCGCGTGCACGCCCGCGGGCATCATGGAGCTCCTTGCGCGGAGCGCGGTGGCGCTCGAGGGCCGGCACGTGGTCGTCCTGGGGCGCTCGCTGATCGTCGGCAAACCCGCCGCGCTCCTCGCGGTCCAGAAGAGGGCCGGCGCGAACGCCACCGTCACCCTCTGCCACTCGAAGACCGCGAACCTCGCCTCGATCACGCGCCAGGCGGACGTGCTGATCGCGGCCATCGGTCGCCCGGAATTCGTGACGGCGGACATGGTGAAGCCGGGAGCGGTGGTGATCGACGTCGGGATCAACCGGGTGGCCGATCCGTCACGGAAGGCCGGCTACCGCCTGGTGGGCGACGTGCACTTCGCCTCGGTCTCCCCCCTTACCTCGAAGATCACCCCGGTGCCGGGCGGCGTCGGACCGATGACGGTCGCCATGCTTATGAAGAACACCGTCAAGGCCTTCCGGCTTCGGTCCGGCGGACCGGGGGGCGCGCGTTAGCTTGCGCCCGTGCCCGTTCGGCCCATTCTAGGACCCGCAACGCCCATGCCCAGCGAACGCATACTGGTGGTTGACGACCAGCCGATCAACGTCCAGCTCCTGAAGCGCAAGCTGGAGCGGGGCGGGCTCTTGGTCTCCACGGCGAACAACGGCCTGGAGGCGCTGGAGCAGGTCAAGGCCCACAAGCCGGACCTGATCCTCCTCGACCTGATGATGCCCGACATGGACGGGATCGAGGTCTGCCAGCGCCTTCAGTCGAGCAGCGACACGCGCTCGATCCCGGTCATCTTCGTGACGGCCCGCACGACCAAGGAGAGCAAGCTCGAGGGCCTTGCGGTCGGCGCGGTCGACTACATCACCAAGCCGATCGACCTGGACGAGACGGTGGCGCGAGTCCAGACGCAGCTTCGCTTTGCGGCCATCAACCGCGAGAACCTCGAGCTCCAGCGCCGCCTGGAGGAGTCGCGGCGCGCGGCGACGATAGGCGCGGTGGCCCAGGGCATCGCGCACAACCTGAACAACCTGCTCGGCGTCGTCATCGGGTACCTGGACCTCGTCAAGAGCGGCTTCGACAAGCCCGCGAACGTGAAGAAGAACGCGCAGAACGTGGACGACGCGATCCAGCGGATCGTCGCCATCGTGCGCCAGCTGAGCACCCTGGTCGTCAAGACGCGCCCCGAGCTGACGCGCGTCGCGCTCCCGCGGCTCCTGGAGGGCGGCATCCGGCGGTTTCACTCCGACTACAAGCTCTCGGCGGGCGTCGTGGTCGAGAACACCGTCGCCGAGCTCGAGATCGACACGAACATCGAGACCTTCGAGGAGGTCCTCTCCAAGGTCCTCATCAACGCCTGGGAGTCGTACCCCGAGGGCACCGAGCCCGACAAGCGGCCGATCACGATCCACACCCGCATGGTCGACAAGCCCCGCGGCGAGAAGATGCTCGAGCTGCGCGTGGATGACAGCGGAGCCGGGATCAACGAGGAGATCCGCGACCGGATGTTCGAGCCCTTCGTGAGCTCGAAGCGCACGGTCGGCGTCGGCATGGGCCTGACGGTGGCACGGCACTCCCTGCGCAGCCTGGGCGGCGAGGTCACGCTTGTGTCGAGGCCCGGGGGCGGAGCGAGCGCGATCCTCGTGCACCCGGTGCGCGACCCGAGGCACCGGGACAAGTCGCAAGACGACGAATAATCCGCCGTTCGCTGACCCCATGGACGAGATTGCCTTTCTGGGAGCGGGCTCGATGGCGGCCGCCATGGTCGAGGGCCTGATCGCGAAGGGGACGTACGCGCCCGCGAAGATTGTCTGCATGGGGGGATCGGGCGCGAGCGGCCCCGCGCTCGCCGCGCGCACCGGGATCCGGCTCGCGCGCTCGCACGAGGAGCTGCTGAGCGGGGCGGACACGCTCATTGTCGCCTTCAAGCCGCACAACCTGGCGGGCGTCGATGCGCGGCTGAGCGCGCTCGCGAACGGGCGGCTCGTCGTCTCGGTGCTCGCGGGCAAGAGGCTCGCCGCCCTCACGCTCGCCTTCCCCGGGGCGCGAACCGTCGTCCGGAGCATGCCGAACACCCCCGGCCAGATCGGGGCGGGCCTGACCGGCTGGTGCTCGGGCGGGCCCCTGGCCGCGGCCGGCCGCCCGACGCTGGAGCAGCTCTTCAGCGCGCTCGGCCGCCACATCGAGCTGCCGGAGGCCCAGATGGACGCCTTCACGGCAATCAGCGGATGCGGCCCGGCCTACGTCTTCGAGTTCGCGGCGGCGCTGCGCGACGCCGGGCTTGCCGTGGGCTTCGGGCCCGCGGCGGCGAAGCTGCTGGCCGTGGAGACGGTCGTCGGCGCCGCCCGCCTGCTCGCGGCGCGCAACGTCGACCCGGAGGTCCTGCGCAGCGAGGTCACCTCGCCCAACGGGGTCACGGCGGCGGGCCTGAGGCGGATGGCGGACCGCGACTTCAGGGGAATCCTGCGCGAGGCCATCGTCGCCGCGCGCGCGCGCTCGGAGGAGCTCTCGAACTTATGACGGCAAACGCACTCGACGGACGGATCCTTGTGACCGGGGGGGCCGGCTTCATCGGCAGCGCGCTCGTATGGGCGCTCAACGGCCGGGGCCGCACCGACATCGTCATCTCGGACGTCCTCCAGTCCGACGAGAAGTGGAGGAACCTGGTGGCGCTGCGCTACGCGGACTACGTGGAGGGGCCCGTGCTGCGGGCCCGGCTCGCCCAGAGCCCGGCGGCGTTCGGGAAGTTCTCGGCCGTCTTCCACCTGGGCGCGTGCTCGTCGACCACGGAGCGCAACGCCTCCTACCTGGTCGACAACAACACCGCGTTCACCCGGGAGCTCGCCGGGTGGGCCCTGGCCGCGGGCTCGCGGTTCGTCTACGCCTCCTCGGCGGCGACCTACGGCGACGGCGCCCAGGGAATGGACGACAAGGACCCGGCGATCGAGCGGCTGCGGCCGCTCAACATGTACGGGTATTCGAAGCACCTCTTCGACCTGCACGCCCGGCGCCTCGGATGGCTCGACCGGATCGTGGGCGTCAAGTACTTCAACGTGTTCGGGCCCAACGAGGAGCACAAGGGCGACATGCGCTCGGTCGTGTCAAAGGCCCATCTCCAGATCCGCGACACGGGCTCGATCTCGCTCTTCAAGAGCTACGATCCCCGGTACAAGGACGGCGCCCAGATGCGCGACTTCCTCTACGTGAAGGACGCGGTCGAGATGACGCTCCACTTCGCCGAGCGGGGCGCGTCGGCCGGCGGCCTCTTCAACCTGGGCTCGGGCGAGGCGAACACGTGGCTCACGCTCGCCGGGGCGATTTTCGCGGCGCTCGGCCGGGAGCCGAAGATAACGTTCATCGACATGCCCGAGACGCTGCGCGCCAAGTACCAGTACTTCACGAAGGCGGACATCGCCAAGCTCCGCGCGTCCGGCTACGGCCGGCCCGTCACCCCGCTCTCCGATGCGGTCGCCGACTACGTGCGCAACTACCTCGTCCCGGGCAGGCGCCTCGGCGACGAGCAGGCCGGGCGGGCGCCGGCGGGGCCATAATGGAGGTGGCCACGCGCGCCCCGCGGACTCAGGCTGCCGGACGCCCCTGGGCCCCCCCACGGGGCCCGCTGGCCCTCCCGACCGAAGAAAGAGCCCCCGGATCCCGCCCGCAGGAGTGCTCCCAGACCCATGCCACGACCGGCCAACGCGCTTGTTGTCGACGATGAACCCCACGTCCTCGTCCTGCTCAGGGCGCTCCTGAAGCAGCTGGGCATCACGACCGTCTGGGAGGCCTCCGACGGCGCCGAGGCGCTCCGGCAGGCCGAGGCCCGCCGGCCCGACGTCGTCCTCCTCGACCTGAACCTGCCGCAGGTCGACGGGCTCCACGTGCTGGAGAAGCTCAGGGCGGACCACCCCAAGATGCCGGTGATCGTCGTGACGGCCCAGAGCACCGAGAAGACCTTCAGGCGGGCCCGCGACCTGGGCGCGGCGGGCTACGTGCTCAAGTACGCGCCGAACGCCGAGCTGCTGCGGATGCTTTCCGAGGAGTTCGACAGGCTCGGCGGCGACGGCGACGCGGGCCCGAAGGGCCCGAGCGGACCGGGCGCCCCGGCCGAGCTCAAATGACCATGCCGGCCGCCACCGTGGCGTTCGTGAACTCGTCCATCAGGATGAAGCTGCCCGTGCTGCGGTTCCGCTTGTAGGGGTCGCAGAGGAGCGGGACGCTCACCCGGAGCAGGACGCGAGCGATGTCGTTCATGCCGACCGCCCGGTCGCCCTCCTTGCGGTGGAGCGTGCCGACGTCGACCTTGTAGCGCACCTCCCGGACGACGGCCAGCGCCTCCCGCGTGGTGTGCCGGATGCGGTAGCGCCCGCCCGGGACGAGCGCCCCGGGTGAGAACCAGCAGACCATGGCCTCGACGGCGTGGCTCGCGGCCGGCCGGTTGTGCGGCTTGGCGAGCATGTCGCCCCTGCCCGCGTCAAGGTCGTCGTCGAGAGCGATCTCCACGGACATCGGGGCGAACGCCTCGCCGACCGGCCTGCCGAGCGCCGTGATGGACCGGATCCGGGTCTCGCGGCCGCCCGGCAGGACGACGACCGGGTCCCCCGGCCTGAAGACCCCGGCCGCGACCCTGCCCGCAAGGCCCCGGTAGTCGCGGTGCGCGGCGGTGCTCGGCCGGATCACCGTCTGCACCGGGAACCGGGCGTCCACGTGGTTGTGGTCGCTGCCGATGTACGCGGTCTCCAGGGCGTAGAGGAGCGAGCCGCCGCGGTGCCAGGCAAGCCGGGGCGAAGCGGCGGCGACGTTGTCGCCGTGCAGGGCGCAGAGGGGCAGGAACCTGATGTCGGGGATCTCCAGGCGCGAGGCGAACGAGGAAAACTCCTCGACGATCTCCTCGAAGCGGTCCTGCGACCAGCCCACCAGGTCCATCTTGTTCACGCAGAGCAGCAGGTGCGGGATCCGCAGGAGCGAGGCGATGAGCGCGTGCCGGCGGGTCTGCTCCAGGACGCCCCGGCGCGCGTCGACCAGCACGAGCGCCAGGTTGGCCGTCGAGGCGCCGGTCACCATGTTGCGCGTGTACTGCACGTGGCCGGGCGTGTCGGCGATGATGAACGCGCGCCTGGCCGTCGCGAAGAAGCGGTACGCGACGTCGATCGTGATCCCCTGCTCCCGCTCGTCGCGGAGCCCGTCGGTCAGCAGGGCGAGGTTCGGCTGGTCGTCCCCGCGCTGTACGGCGACCTCCTCGAGCGCCGCGAGCTGGTCGTCCGGGACCGACTTCGTGTCGTAGAGCAGACGGCCGATGAGGGTCGACTTCCCGTCGTCCACGCTGCCCGCGGTGGTGAAGCGGAGGAGGTCCATCGTTCAGAAGTACCCCGCCCGCTTCCGGTCCTCCATGGCCGAGTCCGAGCGGCGGTCGTCCGCCCTCCCGCCCCGCTCCGTGGTGCGCGAGGCGGCCAGCTCGGCCAGGACCTCGCGGCAGTCGGACGCCGCGCTCGGCACCGCCCCCGTGCAGGTCATGTCCCCGACCGTCCGGAACCGCACCCGCAGGCGCCGGGGCTCTTCCCCCTCGCGCCGGCCGACGCACGGGGCGTCGGCCAGCAGGACCCCCTGGCGCAGGATCACGTCGCGCTCGTGGCTGAAGTAGAGGGACGGCACCTCCAGCCCCTCCCGCTCAATGTAGCGCCAGACGTCCGTCTCGGTCCAGTTCGACAGGGGAAAGACCCTGAAATGCTCCCCGGGGCGCATCCGCCCGTTGAAGAGGTTCCAGATCTCGGGGCGCTGGCTGCGCGGGTCCCACTGGCCGAACTCGTCGCGGTGGGAGAAGAAGCGCTCCTTGGCGCGGGACTTCTCCTCGTCGCGCCGCGCCCCGCCCGCGCAGGCGTCGATGCGGTGCTCGCGCAGGGTGTCGAGGAGCGTCACCGACTGCTGGGCGTTGCGGGAGGCCCCGATCCCGCGCTCCTCGCTGGCGCGGCCGGCCCGGACGGAGTCCTCGACCCGGCCGACGAGCAGGCGGGCGCCCGTGCGGGCGACCAGCGCGTCGCGGAACGCCAGCACCTCCGGGAAGTTGTGGCCCGTGTCGATGTGCAGGAGCGGGAACGGGAGCCTCGCCGGGGCGAAGGCGCGGCGCGCGACGCAAAGGAGCACGACGGAATCCTTGCCGCCGGAGAACAGGAGCGCCGGGCGGCTGAACTGGGCGGCCATCTCGCGCAGCACGTAGGCCGCCTCGTGCTCGAGCGCGTCCAGGTGCGGCAGGTTGTACCCGCTCATCGGCGCGGGGCCCGTCGGGGCCCCCTTTCGGCGCGCGAGACCCCTTCGATTGCAGGTTCAGTCGGATTCACGCGAGGCGGCGATCATGGGGCGGCCGGCGCCGGTTGTCCACCACGGGGGCCGGGGGAAGTAACCGGCCTAATGCGGGTGATTATGCGGCCCGCCGCGAGCGGCCGGCCCTACTTGACCTGCTCCAGCTCCGCCTCGGACATCTCCTTGCGGTCGCCCGAGGCGGTGCGCACGGCGGTCACCTCGTCGGCCGAGACGGCCCCGGCCTTGTTGCCCCACTCCTGGCGGACGTAGGTGAGGACGGCGGCGATCTTCTGGTCGTTCCAGTTGTAGGCGGAATTGGCGACCTTGCCGAAGACGGGCATCGCCGCGGCGTTGAAGACGTGGCCCTGCACGTGGACGTCGCCCTTCAGGCCGTAGAGAACGATGCGCACGACGCGCGACGACGGCCCGTTGACCCACTCGGAGCCCGCGAGCGGAGGGTAGACGCCCGCGACGCCCGCCCCGGTCGGCTGGTGGCAGGTGATGCAGACCTCGCCGTAGGCCTTCTTGCCCACGGCGACCGGGTCCAGCTTGACGGCCACGGGCCCGCCGGCCGCGGGCTTGGCGTTCTCGTCGAAGATGGACGCGCTGTAGTGGCCGGTGTACCGGTTGAGGTACGTTCCCGAGAAGAGGATGAGCGCGCTCAGCGTGAAGAGGATCCCGATCGGGAGCAGCCGGTAGCGGGCTCCGTCGTCCGGGTGGCGGCCGAGCTGGCGCTCGTGCAGGTCGACCAGGGCCTCGTCGCTCAGGGCGGCCTGGTCCACGCGCGGGTCCCTGTCGGTGGGCTCGCTCATGTGGTGCCTCCCGTGGCGGCCGGCGCCGGTGAGGGTGCGGGTGCCGCCGGAGCCGCGGTGGGGCCGGGCGCGGGCGCGGCCTTGGCGGGGGCTGCCGGGGCCGCGGGGGCGGCAGGCGCCGCGGCGGGTGCCGCGGGCGGCGCCCCCTCGGGCGCCGGGGGCGTGAAGGGAGCGGCCTCGGGATACGTGTAGGTCGTCTTGAGGCTCAGCAGGTAGGCGACCAGGGACTCGGCCCTCGGGCTCGGCACAACCTCCCAGCCGGCGGGCGCCTCGAGCGCCCCGGTCAGCTTGAGCGCGTCCTGCGAGGGCTGCGCCCCGGCGCCCAGGCGGCGCCTCTCGAAGAGGAACCGGTAGGACGGCATCCCTTCGGAGCCCGCGTAGAGCAGGCGCAGGAGGTCCTCCGAGTCCGGTGCGGACGGCTTGCGGTCGGCAAGGTTCGTCAGGTCGGGGCCGACGCGCGACCAGCCGAGCTGGGGCGCGGGCTGGTAGATGTAGTCGCGGGCGACGCTCTGGCGGTCCCCCCAGCCCCTTGCCTGGTCGGAGCCGAAGCCCGGCCGGCGCACCTGCTGCGTGTGGCAGGCGTAGCAGCCCAGGTCCCGGTAGACCAGCTGCCCCTGGGCGGCCGCGCCCGGCATCCACTGCGGGTAGGCCGTGGCGTCGGTCTCGTCGTAGAACGGCGCCAGGGCGCCGAGCTGGGCGTTCGAGCCGAGGACGATCCCGGCCCAGGAGAGGGCGAGCGCCGCGAACAGCCCGAAGAAGAAGAGGACGTTGCTCCTCATGGCGCGTGGGCCTCCTGCGCCGGCGGCGCGGCAAAGGCTGCGGGCTCGGAGAGCTTCAGGATCTCGCAGGCCGTGGTGTAGAAGTTGGCGAGGAAGGCGATGTTGCCGAAGAGGAGGATCGCCTGGGCGGCGCTCGCCCCCAGGAGCCAGGGCCTGCTTCCGCGGGTGATCTCCTGGAACGACACGGTGGCGTCGAGGAGGCCGTGGCTTTGGAACGCGTGGGCCCCGAGGAGGGAGGCCAGCAGGAGCACGAGGCCCACGACCGTGAGGACGAGGTGCGCCCGCACGAGGCCCGCCGAGAACCACGCCTTGCCCGTGATGCGCGGAAGCGCGAAGTAGATGCCGCCGAAGAGGAGCGTCGAGGCCGCCCCGTAGAGCGCCAGCTGCTTCTGCGCCTCGTCGAAGTACGTGAACTGCGTGCGCAGCGCGATGCCGTGGAACGAGGTGAGCGCGTCGACCATCGCCCCGAGGACGTAGGCCGACAGGCCGACCGAGATGAACCGCAGCGCGGTCCCGCCCCCGGCGAACGCGCCCCTCAGGTTGAGCAGCACGATGAACGTGTGGAAGAGGAGCAGCGCGCAGGAGACGACCGCCAGCGACGGGATCCACGCCGGCACGGGTCCGCCCAGCAGGTGGCGGCCGCCGGTCAGCCCGCCGACGAAGATGAGGCACCAGAAGCCGAGCGCCGCGAACTCGTAGGACGGGAGGACCCTGCCCGTCACCCGCGGGACCACGTAGTAGGCCGCGGAGAGCGCCAGCGGGGCCAGCCAGAGCGTCCAGGCCGACTGGGCGTACCAGCCGGCGACAATCGGCTGCAGGACGCCGCGCACCGGGGCCGAGAAGAGCATCACGTGGGCGATCGAGAGGATCCAGGGGAAGAGGAAGAGGGCCGCCGCCCCGTACCACTGCGACGCGTACGAGACCTCGCGCAGGCGCCCGCCCCAGGCCAAGAGGCCCGGGACCGCGATCGACGCGTATGAGAAGAACATGAGGAGCTGCACGTAGCGCGGGAGCCCGAGGAGCTCGAAGCCGGTCGCGTCGCCGACGGCGATCCCGACAAGCGCCCCGAACACCGCGAGGTTCCAGAACACCGCCCCGCCGAGGGCCCAGACCTGGCCGCGCAGGGGCTCCCCCGCCAGCCTGCCGAGCGCCCAGAGGACGAGCGCGAGGCCGGCGTTGCCGAGCCAGCCGTAGACAAACGCCGTCTCGGCCATCGCGGCGGTGCGCCCGTAGGTGACAAGCGGGCAGCCGGAAAGGAAGGCCGGGGTGTGCAGCTGGATCGATGCGGTGAGGGAGAGGATGCCGGCCACGACGAGCCAGCCGATGCCCTTGACGAGGAGCAGGAGGAGCGGCCAGCGCGACGCGGCGTCCACGGGCGTGTATTCGGGCCGCGCGCTCATCGGGCGCCTCCGTGCTCGAGGACAATGAGCTCCATGGCGCGCTCGAGCGGCAGCTGCACGACGCCCGCCTTCCGGTCGACCCACCCGTAGGCGGCGGCCTGGCCCGCCTGCTTTGCGCGGAGGTCGGCCAGGTACGCCCGTCGAAGCGCCGGCGTGGCCCTCCAGGCGAGGTCCTTCGAGAGGTTCTCCGGGGCCTCGTTCTGGGGGGCGGCGGGGCCGCGGGGCCCGTAGATGCGGACCGAGGCGACCCAGAAGAGCGACAACAGGACGAAGAGGGCGGCGACGGCCGCCAGCGAGACGGGCCTCGGTGCGGGTGGGGTCTCGTCACTCATGGTGGCTGAGGCATTCGCCGATGCGCGGGTCGCGGATCGGGATCAGTTTCGTCGTCGGCAGGCTGCGCAGGTAGGCGGCGATGCAGACGCCGCCGACCCCGACGACCGATGTCGCGGCCCACAGGAGGTTCATCGAGAGGAAGGGCTGCGGGTTGCCCTTCGCGTCCTGGAGCGCCGGCAGGATGTTGTACGAGACGTCGACAAAGATGACGAAGAGCACCAGGTAGGCGATCCGCCGGATGGTCGCGTGGGTCACCTTGTAGCGGTACGAGAGCAGGAGCAGGAACGGCAGCAGGAAGTTCCCGAAGACGAGGAACAGGCTCACGTACCACCAGTCGCCGTACTCGCGGATGTTGTACCAGAAGGTCTCCTCCGGGACGTTGGCGTTCCAGATCAGGAAGTACTGCGAGAACGAGACGTAGGCCCAGAACACCGTGAAGGTGAGCATCAGCTGGCCGATGGCCCAGAGGTGGTCGGTCTTCAGGATCCCCTTGAAGTCGCCGCGGCCGTAGAGCCAGAGCATGATGAGGACGCCGCTCGACAGGGCCCCCCGCATGCAGTTGGCGAAGTACCAGACGCCGTACATGGTCGAGAACCAGTGGTACTCGAGGCTCTTGAACCAGTAGATGGCCCCCGCCGTGAGGGTGAGCGCCACGACCGGGATCCCGAAGCCGGCCGTCTTGCCGTTCATCCGGGTCCACTTCGGGTCGCCGTCCGCGTCCTGCGAGAAGGAGGCCCTGCGCAGGCGCGCCGAGATCCAGATCCACAGGGCGAAGAAGCCGACCGTGACGACCGTGAAGAGCGGCAGGTTGAGGAACGCCTTCTTCTTCACGTAGAGCAGGTCCTCCTTGACGAGGTGGCCCCCCGCGATCTGGTGGTCCGGGTTCATCCAGGGCCAGATGAGGTCGTGGCTGCCGACGTAGGAGGCGGCGAGAAGCGGCAGGAACATGAGGAGAAGCCAGGGGAACGCCGCCACGCCGTGCTCGTACTGGCGGCGCAGGACCGTGGACCAGGAGGCGTCGAAGATGTGGTGGATGAGGATCATCATCAGCATCCCGATCGCGACCGCCGACCAGAAGCCGAGGCCGACCAGCCAGGCGGTCGCGACCGCGTGGGCGCCGGACACCCCGATGCCGAGCGCCGTCACGGCGATGCCGGCAAGTCCGATCCCGAGGGCCTTCGTTGAGTCGGGCTTGCTCATGGGATCCCGAGCTCCCCCTTGTGGTCGTCCGGCACGTCGGACACCGAGCCCGTCTGGGCGCGCTGGAGCGCCCGCACGTAGGCGATCACGGCCCAGCGGTCCGCCGGGGCGAGCTTGTCGGCGTAGGGGTTCATCTGGCCCTTGCCGTTCGTGATCGTGTTGTAGAGCTCGCCCTCCGCCATCTTGCGCAGGCGGTCGTCGTGGTAGGTCGGGACGGCGCCCATCCCGTACTTCTTCACGATCCCGTTGCCGTCGCCGACCAGGCCGTGGCAGGGCGAGCAGTAGATCGCGAAGCGCTCGCGCCCGCGGTTGAGGAGCTTCATGTCCACCTTGAGGGCCGGCGGGAAGCCGCGGGCGAACGTGCCGTCGGGCGCCTTGCCGAGGTAGAGGAAGGGGTCGTTGCGCAGCGGCTGGCCGGCGGGCCCGTAGGACGAGGCGACCGTGTTCGGGGGCGCCACGCGGTCCGAGCGCCCGTCGGCGAAGAAGGCGCTCGCGCGCTGCTGGGTGAGCTTCGGCTGGTACTTCATGCCGGGGAACGCCCACTCCGGGAAGACGTCCATCGGCGGGTGCGTGAAGACCCGCCCCCGGAACCCGAGGAGCGAGACCGTGAGCACCACGGCGAAGGCGGTCATGATGTAGAGGGTCCTCATGGCTACGGGGCGAGCTCCGTGATGGCGGTGCCGCCGGCCCTTTCCAGCAGCGCCCGGGTCACCTCCAGGTTGAACCTCGGGTCGGACCTCTCGATCACGATGAAGAACAGGTCGTCCGTCCCGCGCCGGATGTTCTCGTAGTGGAGCACCGGGTGGTGGTGCATCGGCAGGCCGTTCAGCAGGAACATCCCCCCGATGGTCGCGAAGGCCGTGAAGAGGATCGTCAGCTCGTAGGAGACCGGGAAGGCGAAGAGCGGGCTGAAGAAGGGCTTGCCGCCCACGGTCAGCGGGTAGTCGAAGCGGTCCATGAACCAGATCATCGACATCCCGGTGCAGAAGCCGGTGATGCCGCCGATGAGCGAGATCCGCGGGACCCGCGAGCGCCCGACGCCCATGGCCGAGTCGAGCCCGTGGACCGGGAAGGGCGTGATGCAGTCCCAGTGCTTGTAGCCGGCGTCGCGCACCTGGGCCGCCGCGCGCAGCACGGCGCCCGGCGTGGCGAAGGTGGCGATCAGTCCGTAGGGTCGTTCGGCCATGGCGGTTGCCCTAGGTGTGGTGCGCCTCGCCCGCGTGCGGGTCGGCCTGGGGAGTGACGGCCTTCAGTTCCGCGACCGCCATGATCGGCAGGAAGCGCACGAAGAGCAGGAACAGGACCGAGAAGACGCCGAAGGTCCCGAAGAAGGTGAAGATCTCGACGATCGACGGGCTGTAGTACCCCCAGCTCGAGGGCAGGAAGTCGCGGGCGAGCGACGTGGCGATGATGACGAAGCGCTCGAACCACATGCCGACGTTCACGAAGAGCGAGAGGATGAAGACCAGCCACGTGTTCTCGCGCACGGCCCTGAACCAGAAGAACTGGGGCGTCACCACGTTGCACGTGACCATGATGAAGTAGGCCCACCAGTACGGCCCGAACGCCCGGTTGATGAACGCGAAGCCCTCGTACGGGTTCGCGCCGTACCAGGCGATGAAGAACTCCATCGCGTAGGCGTAGCCGACCATGGTGCCGGTCGCCAGGATCACCTTGCACATGCAGTCGATGTGGTACTGCGTGATCAGGTCCTCCAGGTGGTAGATCGCGCGCAGCGGCAGGATGAGGGTGAGCACCATGCCGAAGCCGGAGAAGATGGCGCCCGCGACGAAGTACGGCGGGAAGATGGTCGTGTGCCAGCCGGGCAGGAGCGACACCGCGAAGTCGAACGACACGATCGTGTGCACCGAGAGGACGAGCGGGGTCGAGATGCCCGCCAGGATGAGGTAGGCCATCTCGTAGTTGCTCCAGTGGCGGCTCGAGCCGCGCCAGCCCATGGCGAAGAGCCCGTAGATCCGGGCCCGCAGCGTCCTGCCGGCGGCCGCGAACCGGTCGCGCATGGTCGCCAGGTCCGGGATCATCCCCACGTACCAGAACAGGACGGAGACCGTGCCGTAGGTCGACACCGCGAACACGTCCCACTCGAGCGGCGAGCGGTAGTTCTGCCAGACGTAGTTCGAGTTCGGAAGCGGGAAGAGGAACCACGCGTACCACACGCGGCCGACGTGGAAGACCGGGAAGATGCCCGCGCAGACGACGGCGAAGATCGTCATGGCCTCGGCCGAGCGGTTGATCGAGGTGCGCCACTTCTGGCGCAGGAGGCACAGGATCGCCGAGATCAGCGTCCCGGCGTGGCCGATGCCGATCCAGAAGACGAAGTTGACGATGTCCCAGGCCCAGTTGACCGGGCTGCGGTGGCCCCAGACGCCGACCCCGGTGGCGACCAGGTAGGTGATACCCCCGACCGTGAAGGACGCCACGATGCACGCCATGATGAAGCACCACCACCACCACACCGGCGTCTTCTCCTCGGCGATCCCGCAGATCTTGTTCGAGATCCAGGCAAAGCTCCGGCCGTGGCCGACCAGGACCGCGCGGGGCTTCACCGCGGGCTTGATCTCGGCGAGGATCGCCGGGGCTCCGGCCGTGTCTTGGGCAGCGTGCGACATGGGTCAGGCCTTCGTGGGGTGGTTCTTGTTCCAGTTCTCCACCCTGCTGAGCGGCAGCTCGGCGTAGTCCGGCATCCGGGGATTGGGGTTCCTGATCCGGGCGAGGTAGGTCGTCCGGGGCCGCGTGTTCAGGTAGCCGAGCAGCGGATAGTCCTGGCCGAGCGCCTTCGCCCGGGAGACCGCGCTCTCGGGGTCCAGGAGGTTCCCGAAGACGATCGACTCGACCGGGCAGGCCTGCTGGCAGGCGGTGCGGATGGTCCCGTCGGGGACGACGACGTCCTCGGGGTGCCCCTCCTGGGCCGTCTTCACCTTCCACTCGATCTTCCCGCGCTCGATCCGCTGCACGCAGTACGTGCACTTCTCCATGACGCCGCGCATGCGCACCGTGACCTCGGGGTTCTTCACCATCTGCACGAGCTCGGGCATCCCCTGGGGGCCGAGCGGGCCCATGTAGAGGCTGTCCAGGCGGCGCATGTTCCAGTCGAAGAAGTTGAACCTGCGCACCTTGTACGGGCAGTTGTTCGCGCAGTACCGCGTGCCGATGCACCGGTTGTAGGCCATGACGTTGAGCCCCTCGTCGTCGTGGACGGTGGCGTTCACCGGGCAGACCGTCTCGCAGGGCGCGAGCTCGCACTGCATGCACGCGACCGGCTGCATCGAGATCTGAGGCTCCTCGGGGATCTCGTTGTTGCCAGGGCCCCCGAAGGCGCCCGGGGCCGCCTTGCCGTCCGAGTAGTACCGGTCGAGGCGGATCCAGTGCATGATGCGGCCGCGCAGCACCTGGTCCTTGCCGACGATCGGGATGTTGTTCTCGGCCTGGCACGCGACGACGCAGGCGTTGCAGCCGATGCACGTGTTCAGGTCGATGCTCATGCCCCACTGGTGCCTGCCGTCGAACTTCGGCGTGACGTAGAGGGAGTTGCCGCGCGGGATCTGGCTCGCGCGATCGGCCGGCGACATCGCGGCAAGGTCCGGGTCGAGGACGGCGCGCGGGCTCTCCGCCTCCAGGCCGACCTCCTTGGCGAAGGCGGGGTTCTCGGCGTACTCGGCGAGGTTCCCCTCGCGCACCAGGTCGCGGCCCTCCATGGACCAGTGCCACTGCGAGTCCGCGAGGAACATCTTCCGGCCGGTGAGGGCGATCGAGGCGCCGGTCGCCACATGGGGCGCGGCCGACTCGCGGGCGGGGTAGGCGCTGAAGCCCGTCCCCTCGCCCACCCTCCCCGTCCTCGTGCGCCCGTAGCCGAGCGGCACGACGACCGTGTAGCTGGCGAGCCCGGGCTGGATGTGCGCCGGTCCGGTGATCTTGCGGCCGTTCACCGTGAGCTCGACCAGGTGCGCGTTCTCGCGGCCCTTGTCGAACTCCGCCAGGTCCCTGCGGGCGACCTGCTTCAGGCCGTCGGCGGGAGGCTCGATGCCGAGCTCCCGGGCGAGCCGCGGGCTGATCAGGATCGCGTTGTCCCAGCTGATCTTCGTGATCGGGTCCGGGCACTCCTGGAGCCAGCCGTTGTTGACGAACCGCCCGTCGTCGACCCGCGCGTCGGCGACAAAGCGGACCTCGAGCCGCTTCGCGGAGACCTCCGGGGGCGCGGGCGCGTCCGCGAGGTAGCCGTCGAGCGGCGCGGGGTTAAACCGCACGTTCACGGGCCTGAGCGCCGAATCCTCGAGGACGCCGTCGTGCAGGAACTTGCGGAACCTCGCCTCGGCGCCCGGCCCGCCCGCGCCCGTGATCGTCTCGTAGACCAGCTGGTACGGGTCCGTGCTCGGGAAGCCGCCGATCATCGCCAGGACCTCGAGCTCGGTCAGGCCCCCGAAGAGCGGCAGGATCATCGGCTGGACCGGCACCACCGTCCCGTCCGCCGTCCGCGCGTCGCCCCAGGACTCGAGGAAGTGCGCCGCGGCGACGTGGGTGCGCGCCAGTGCCGAGGTCTCGTCGGCGTAGTAGCCGAACCGCACGACCTCCGGGACCGACTTCTGCAGGGCGGCCCAGTCGAGGTCGGCGGGCGCGTTGTACGCGGGGTTGCCGCCCAGGATGACGAGGGTCTTCACCTCGCCCCGCTTGATCGCGGCCGCGAGGGCCGCGAGCCCGGCCCCCTGGGAGTGGGTGTTGAAGACGAAGTCGACCGTGGAGCCGATGGCCCCGAGGAACTCGTTGATCGCGTGGGCGATCGCGTGGGCCGCGTCCGGCAGGTGCGCGCCCGCCACGACCAGGCTCTCGCCCTTGTGGGCGAGCAGGTCCGCGGCGCACTCGCTGATCCACTCCGGCTTCACGTCGAGGCCCGCCGCCGCCTTCGCGTACCGCGCGTCCCCCGTAAGCTTGCCGGCGAGCGCCGCGGCGAACGCCGTCATGTGGCTCGAGGGGAGCCGCAGGCGGTGGTCCGCCATGGTGCCCGTGATCGAAAGCCCGCTCTCGGCCATGTAAAGGCGGCTCATCGGGTCGTCCTTCTTCGCCACCCGCCGGCCCTTCGCGAAGTCCCGGGCGAAGGCGAGGCTTCCCGCCTCGGCCTGCAGGAAGTCGGCGTCGATGCTGACGATCCGCTTCGCCTTCGCAAAGCGGTAGAGCGGCCTCACGTTCGAGCCGTAGAGGGCGCGGGCGACCCCGGCCGGGGGCTCGTCGACCACGGGCTCGTACTCGGCCCAGAGGGCCTTCGGGATGCGGAAGCCGAGCGTGCGCAGCACCCGGCCCCTCGTGGGCGAGGAGGACGCCTCCGCCAGGAAGGCGAGCCCGGCGCCGCGGGTCGCCATGTGGGCCTTGCCGATCCCGCCGAGGAAGGCCTTTAGGGCCTCCGCGCCGATGGGCTTGCCGTCCTGCGTGTGCGCGGTCGCGCGGTCCGGGTCGTAGAGGTCGAGGAGCGACGCCTGGGCCAAGAGCGAACTCGCCCCGCCGTGGGGCGCGTAGGAGGGGTTGCCCTCGAGCTTGGTCGGCCGCCCCTGGTGGGTCTCGGCCAGGAGCGGAACGGCCCAGCCGCGCATCGGCATGGACGTCGCATAGTAGACCGGCAGCCCCGGGACGGCGCCCTCGACGGACTTCGCGAAGGGCAGGACGTGCTCCTCGGGCCGACGGCATCCGGCCAGCCCCACCCCGCCGAGCGCGAAGGAGGCCGCCATGATCTTCATGAACTGCCTGCGGTCGACGCCGTCGATGCTCGACGCCCCGTCCGGGAACTCCCGGCCCACGGCCTCCCTGAATCCCGGCGTGCCGGCGAGCTCGTCCAGGCTGCGCCAGTACCGCGGCCCGGTCATCGAGCGCGCGGAGGCTTGCGGGGGTTCGACCTTGCGCTTCATCGGTGGCAGCCCGAGCAGCTCTGCGGCGGCTTGATGTTCCAGTCGTGCACGAACTTGCGGGCGGCGTCGATCCCCTGCGCGTCCGCGATCGTCCTCGAGTCCAGGTTGAACACGTCGGCCTTCTGGCGGACGTGCCGCTCGGGGGCGCGGTGGCAGTCGAGGCAGAAGCCCATGCTCATCGGCTGCCTCTGGGTGACGACGTCCATCTCGTTCACCTTGCCGTGGCACTCGACGCAGCTGACGCCCCGGTTCACGTGGACCGAGTGGTCAAAGTAGACGAAGCTCGGCATCACGTGGACGTGCACCCAGGGGATCGACCGGCCCGACTGGAAGCTGTCGCGCACGAGCGCGAGCGCGGGGCTCGCCGCCTTCACCTGGTTGTGGCAGTTCATGCACGTCTGGGTCGTCGGGACCGCGGCGCCCGCCGTGTCGATCGTGCTGTGGCAGTAGCGGCAGTCGAGGCCGAGCTCCCCGACGTGCTTGGCGTGGCTGTAGGGCACCGGCTGGATCGGCGCGTAGCCCACGCGCGTGTACTTCGGGGTCATGTAGTAGTTGACCCCGGCCGTGGCGACGCACACCACGACGACCAAGTAGACAGCCAGCTGCAGGGGCAGCCTGTTGATCGACTTGGGAAAAAGCTTGGCCATGTTCCGTTTCGCCTAGGCCGAGCCGGGGCGCCGGGCCACGGCCCGGGGCTGCGCGGCGAGCCTGAAGGCGGCGGGCCGGGAGCTGGCGGGCCGCCCGGCCTTGGGGAGCACCGCCCGGGCGAGCGCCCCGGGCGCAACGGCGCCGACGGCCGCAAGTCCCAGTACCTTGGCAAGGAAGCGTTTTCGCGATGGATCGTGGCTCACTTAACGTCGTTCTTTGTGTGGAAAATCGGTCCCGAAAGAAGGGACCCCCGTTTGGGTTGTAAACCTTAATTTCATGCGTTTCGCGGTTTCCCCGCAGAAATGATGTCCGGCCCCGGGGGACCCCTCCGGCACGCCGCCCAAACAGGGCCGGGGCTAGACGAAGACGCCGTCGCGCATCGGCCGGGTGAAGTCGCAGCGGTGGGCGATGTCGGGATTGTGGGTCACCAGGACGACGGCCTGGCCGTTGTCCTTGGCGAGGCTCGTCAGCAGGTCGAAGACCAGGGAGGCGTTCTTCACGTCGAGGTTGCCCGTGGGCTCGTCCGCGAGGATGATGGTCGGCTGGTTCGCCATGGCCCGCGCCACGGCCACGCGCTGCTGCTCGCCCCCGGACAGGTGGGTCCCCAGCCGGTGGACCTTGTCGCCCAGGCCCACCGAGTCCAGCAGGCGCGAGGCCCGCTCCTCCATCTGGGGCGGCGTCAGGCGCCCGAGCTTCTTCATGGGCATCATGACGTTCTCCAGGCAGGTGAACTCGAGCATCAGGAAGTGGAACTGGAAGACGAAGCCGATGTGCTCGCCGCGGGCCGCCGTGCGCACGGCGTCGAGGCTGTTCGACATCAGCTGCCCGTTGATCCAGATCTTCCCCGCGTCGGGCTGGTCGAGGAGGCCGAGGAGGTAGAGGAGGGTCGACTTCCCGCAGCCGGAGGGCCCGACGATCGCGTAGACGTGGCCGGCCTGGGCCTCGAAGGTGACGCCCTTTAGCACATGGACGCGGCCCTCGTCCTGGCCCAGGTACCGCTGCAGGCCCTCGCAGCGCATGGCAATCTTGGGTTGGTCGGCCATGGTGCTGCCTATTGGGCGGTCCCCCGGATGATGTCGCCGGGCTCGAGGCGGGCCGCACGGCGCGACGGCATGAGGCTCGCCACCATGACCGTCAGGACGGAGATGACGACCGCCTCGATGTAGTGCCAGCGCGACCACTGGACCAGGAACTTGTGCGACGTGAAGATGCCCGTGATCGGCATCGGGTACTGCGAGACGCCGTAGGTGATGAGCGCGCCCAGGGCGCAGCCGACGACGGTGCCGATGGCCAGCACGATGGCGGCCTGCCAGAGAAAGATGGTCGAGATGTCCTCGCGGGTGTAGCCCATGGAGCGCAGGATCGCGATCTCCTTGGTCTTCTCCAAGACGATCATGGCCAAAGTGTTAAACATTGCCAACCCGGCGATAAGCGTGAAGACGGACACCGTGATCGCCGTCGCCACACGGAAAGCCTTGAAGACGCCGAGCCAAGACTTCTCGCGGTCCTGCCAGGCGTCGGCGCGGTAGCCGAGGGAGTTGGTCATCTCCGCGGCGTCCTCGCGGGCCCGGTCGCGCTCAATGAGGCTCACCTGGAGGTACGTGGCGCCGGTCGGCTTCTTGAAGAGCGCCCTCGCATCGTCCATCTTCAGGTACACCCGCACGCTGTCGATGTCGTTCACCCCGGTCTGGTAGATGGCGCTCACCCGGTAGTGGTGGACGTCGTTCTTGTCGACGATCTCGAACGTGTCGCCCGGGTCGAGCTGGAGCTTGTCGGCGATCACCCGGCCGACGAGCGCCCCAGCCTGCTGCACCCGGAAGTCCTCGATCGAGCCCGCCACGACCTGCGAGCCGAGGCTCGACACCCGCAGGTGGTCCGCCAGCACGATGCCGTACGCCTGGCCCGTCTGCTCCCGGAAGGAGCTGTGGATCGTGACCGTCTCGCGCAGGACCGCGGAGACCCCCGACACGTTGCGGAACGCCCTGACGCCCCCCGTGAGGATCTCCGGGTAGTCGATCCCCTCGATGTACTTCTGGCCCTCCTTCTGGCGGATCTCGTAGCCGGAGTTGTAGCCGCCCGAGGCGATGCTGCGCATCGTCGCCTGGACCTTGTCCTGGATGAGGATCGCCCCGTTCGTCCCGAGGATCGTCTTGATGAAGAACTCCTGGAAGCCGGTCGTCGCCGCCTGGGTCACGACGAAGAGCCCCACGCCGAGGATGATGCAGGACAGGCTCATCAGCATGGCCCGCTTCTTCGCCGTCAGGAAACGGAGCGCGATTCGGAAGTTCTGCGACATCCGGGCGTCCTATTTCCTCTTTGCGATGGCGTCAGACGGAAGCTCCTGGACGCGAACGCTGTCCCCGTCGCGGAAGCTGTCCAGGTCCTCGACGATGACCTGCTCGCCCGGCTCAAGGCCCTCGAGGATCTCGGCCCCCGTGAGCCACACGTAGCCCTTCTTCACCGGGCGCAGCTCAACCCTGCTGCCCTTCACCACGTAGACGTTCTCGTTGATCATCGCCCGCCGCGGGATGATCGCCTTCGCGTGGCGGCGGCCCACCTCGATCGTGACCTCGCCCGTGATGCCCGGGATCAGCTTCTCCGGCGGGATGTCCGTGATGTCCAGGTCGACCAGGTGCCTCTGGGTCTCCGGGTCGGCCGTCGGCAGGATCTTCAGGACCGTGCCGTTCCAGTTCCAGTCCCCGTAGGGCAGGAAGATGACCGTGGCCTTCTGGCCGGGCCGGATGTTCGCGAAATCCTCCTCGCTGATCTTCGCCTCCACGAGCCGGTTCTGCGTGATGAGGGAGACGATCGGCGAGCCCGTGTCGATGAGGTCGCCGGGGTGCGCGTAGACGTAGGAGATCACGCCGTCGAACGGCGCCGTGATCGTCATCTTCTCCATCATGTGGCGCTTTGACTTGAGCGTGTTCTCGTCGGTCGCCAGGTCCTCCTGGTCCCGGACCTTCTCGAGCGCGAGCTGCTGCTTGACGGTCTCCACCGCCCGGCGCTTGATCTGGTAGTCGCTGTCGGAGACCTGCCCCAGCTTGAAGAGCCGCTCGGTGTTGACGAAGTCCGACTGGGCCGTCTCGAGGGCGAACTGGTTGGCGGAGCCGACGGCGATCCGCGCCTTCACGGCGTTGTACTCGTTCTGGACCTGCTCGATCTCGATCTCGATGTCGCTCGTGTCGAGGTGCACAAGGACGTCCCCCTCCTTGACGGCCTTGCCCGTCTCCAGGTGGTAGTCCTTGCTGAGAACCCGCCCGCCGATGGCGCTCTTCATCTGCATCGTGTACGCCTCCTTGACGACGACGCTTCCCGGCTTCGCGTCGACCGCGTCGCCGTCGATGACCTTCTCGACCTTGGCCATCGGGCGGAGGTAGGCCTGGACGCCGAGCGCGACCGCGGCGACAGCCACGAGGGCGACGATCAGCCTAAGCCAGAGGGAGGACTTTCCGGGTTTATCGGACATAGCGTGAGGAGATGTTGGCAAGCGCGGGGTCGATCCCGGCGAGCGAGATGAACTCGCTCCAGTGCCCGAGGAAGTCGGACCTCGCGTTCACCATCAGGTAGTGCGTGGCGTAGTAGTTGAGGGTGCCGGCGTCGATCGTCGCCTGCGAGGCGTACCCGAGGGCCCTGTCGTCGTTCAGCTGCTTCACCTGGGCCCCGATCAGGGCGTCGTGCGTCTCGGCGAACCCCATGGAGCGCTGCGCGTACCCGAGCTGGTGGCGCAGGTAGGTGATCGTGTCCACCGTCTGGTCGACGTACGTCCGCTTCGCCTGCTCGTACTGGCGCCTCGAGGCGAGGGCCGAGAGCTTGGCGCCGCGGGTCGCGAGCCCGTCGAAGATGGTCCAGCTGGCGCCCACGTTGAAGGCCTCGGTCTGCAGGCCGTACTGGTTGACGTAGGTCGCGGTGGCGGCGGTGTAGTTCGAATAGGCGTAGGTGGCGGTCGCCGCGACCTTGGGAAGGAGCCTCACCCTCGCGATCGAGTAATTGAGGTCCTGCTGCTTAAGGTACATCTTGTAGACCTCATTCTGGAACGTGCTCTCTATCCCCTCGCCCACGAATCCGGCGAGGACCGCGTCCGCGAGCGCGCCCGAGAACTCGGGATGGGGGATCTCGATCGGGATCATGTCGTCGCCCAGCTTGTCGGGGTCGATCCCGACCAGGCGGCTCAGCAGGCGCTTGCCGTAGTCGAAGTCCTCCTGGGCCCTGTCGCCGGCGAGCGTCTGCTCGTCGAGAGCCATCTGGTAGTTCGTCAGCTCGGCCTGGGAGGACGCCCCGGACTCGAATCTCGCCTTCTGCGCAAGGAGCGAGTCCTCGTCGACCTTCTGGCGGAACCGCTCGTTGCGCAGCGCGATCTTCTTGCTGATCAGCCCCATATACTGCTCCCGGATCAGGTTCGCGAGCGTGCGGTAGGCCTCCGCGAAGTTCCGCTCGGCGATCTTTTCGCCCAGGCCGGCGATCCTTGCCTGGTCGCGGTAGGCGCCCCACTGGAAGAGGGGCTGGCTCAAGCCGGCCCCGTAGTAGAGACCCTTGTTGTTGCTCGCATTGCCGCCCTTGACCTGCTCGCGCGTATCCCCGTAGTTCGCATTCAGCGAGAGCTGGGGATAAAGGATGGAGTCGGTCTGGTAGCGGCCCGCCTCCGCCTGCGCCACGGCGATGCTGGCGTTGATGGTGCTCGGCGAACGCTCCACCGCCTCTTTGAGAAGGGGCCCGAGCCCCGGCAGGTAATCCTCAGGCAGGGTGCCCTGGATCGGGGGGGCCTCGGCCCGGAGCGCCGCGGCGGCGGCCAGGACGAGGGACAGGGTTACGGGCAGTCTCATGCGGAACAGAAGTGTAATTGTCCAGACCGCTGGAAATTGGAGGCGAAGGCAATCATAATTCCCGGCGCAGCCCCGGAGTTTTCTTGAGCCCTTGGGGACATCTAAGGCACTCTCTTCGTTCCCTTTAATCAATTTCATGAACCCTGGCGAATCGCTGCCGGTTGGGCAGCACAACCTTGAGATCCAGGGCAACCGCATTGCGTGGGAGCGCAAGCCGCAGCTGCGCTCCGTGTACCGGGGGTTCCACGAGATGATCGCGTCGCGTCTGGACCGCTCGGTCTGCGGCCTGGTCGTCGAATTAGGCTCCGGAATGGGGTCAATAAAGGAGGTCATACCTGACTGCGTCACGACCGACCTGTTCCCAAACCCGTGGCTCGACCGCCAGGAGAACGCCTATCGGCTGGGCTTTCCGGACGGCGCCGTCTCCAACCTCATCCTCTTCGACGTCTGGCACCACCTGCGCTACCCGGGCACGGCGCTGGCCGAGTTCCGCCGCGTCCTGGTGCCGGGCGGCCGGGTGATCGTGTTTGACCCGGCGATGAGCCTGACGGGGCGCCTAGTCTACGGCCTCTTCCACCACGAGCCGCTCGGCATGCGCCTGCCGCTCACCTGGGACGCCCCGGAGGGCTTCACGCCGACCGACGCCGACTACTACGCCGCCCAGGGCGCGGCGACGCGGATCTTCTGGCGACGCGAGGCCGCCGGCCGGCTGGCCGGCTGGGAGATCCTGGAGGCGACGCCGCTACCCTCCTTCGAGTACTTCGCGACCGGCGGGTTTTCCGGGCCCCAGCTGGGCGGGCGCCTCGCATTCCGGCTATGGCGGGGGCTCGACCGAATGGCGTCGGCCTTGCCGAATCTCTTTGCAGCGCGCCTGCTGGTGGTGCTCAAGAGGATGTAGGTACACATGGTTCTCGTCACCGGATCCGCGGGTTTCATCGGCTTTCACGTGAGTCTGCGACTCCTGAGGGAGGGCCACGCGGTGCACGGCGTCGACAACGTCAACGCCTACTACGACGTGGGCCTGAAGGAGGCCCGCCTGCGCATCCTCGAGGCGCAGAAGGGGTTCACCTTCCACAGGACGGACCTGGCCGACGCCGGCGAGACGGCCCGGGTGTTCGACCAGGCGAGGCCGGCCCTGGTCCTGCACTTTGCCGCCCAGGCGGGGGTGCGCCACTCCCTCTCGAACCCCCGGGCGTACGCGGACAGCAACCTGATCGGGTTCCTGAACCTCCTGGAGGGCTGCCGCGCGCACCCCCCGCAGCACCTGCTCTATGCGTCGTCGAGCTCGGTCTACGGCCTGAACAGCTCCCTTCCCTTCTCCGCTCACCAGGCGACGGAGCACCCGGTCAGCTTCTACGCCGCGACCAAGAAGGCCAATGAGCTCATGGCCCACAGCTACAGCCACCTGTTCGGGATTCCGACGACAGGGGTCCGGCTCTTCACCGTCTATGGCCCGTGGGGCAGGCCCGACATGGCCCTCTTTGCCTTCACGCGCGCCATCCTCGCCGGCAAGCCGGTCGAGATCTACGGGGACGGGTCGATGCGCAGGGACTACACCTACATTGACGACGTCGCCGAGGCCGTCCTGCGGCTCGCCCGAAGGCCCGCGGCGCGCGACCCGGTCTGGAGCGGCGCGACGCCCGACCCCGCCTCGAGCCCCGCCCCCTACCGGCTCTACAACATCGGCAACCACTCCACGACCGAGGTCCTCCGGCTGATCGAGGTGCTCGAGGACTGCCTGAAGCGAAAGGCGGACAAGCGGTTCGTCGCGGCACAGCCCTGCGAGGTCCAGGCCGCCGTTGCCGACGCCTCCGACCTGGAGCGGGACACGGGCTTCCGGCCGACCACGACGCTCGAGGCCGGCGTGGCGCGGTTCGTCGCATGGTACCGCGAGTTCTACCGGACCTAGGGGCACCCATGGCGCGCACCGTCTCCGAGATCAACGCAGGGCACCTCGAGCGGATCCGCGCCTGGTACGAGGAGCGCCCCGACGGGCTCAACTGGGCCTCGCTCGGCTACCGCGCGTTCCTCGCCCACTACTACAACCTGCTCATCCCCGCCGATGCGTCGGTGCTCGAGATCGGCTGCGGCTCGGGCGAGCTTCTGAGGCGGCTGCGGGCGAGGCGCCGGGTCGGGGTCGACCTTTCCGAAAAGCAGGTCGCCCTGGCCCGGGAACGTTGCCCCGGCTGCGAGTTCCACGCGCAGGCCGGCGAGTCCCTCGACCTTGCCGAGCGCTTCGACTGCATCGTCATCTCGGACACGCTCAACTTCGCCGCCGATGTCCAGCAGCTGCTGGAACGCCTGCACGCCGTCTCCCACCCCGGCACGCGCCTCATCGTGAACTTCCCGTCGGCGCTCTGGAGGCCGGTGTTCGCGGCCGCCACGGCGCTCGGGATCAAGCGGGGCATGCCCCCGAGCAACTGGCTCGCGAGCTCCGACGTGATGGGGTTGATGGACCTCGGGGACTGGAGCCCCCTTGTCGTTCAGCCGAGGATCCTCTGCCCGGTGCGGGCGCTCGGGATCGGGGCCTTCGCCAACCGCTGGGTGGCCCCGGCGATGCCCTGGTTCTGCATGACGGTGTTCTGCGTCGCCCGCTCGGCGCGCGGACGGGAGACCGGGCCGCTCACCGTCTCGGTCGTGATCCCCGCGAGGAACGAGGCGGGCAACATCGAGGCGGCCGTCCGGCGGACGCCCGACATGGGCGCCGGCACCGAGCTCATCTTCGTCGAGGGCCACTCCGCCGACAACACCTGGGAGGAGATCGAGCGCGTCGCTCGCGAGAACCCGGGCCGCAGGATCAAGACCCTGAAGCAGCCCGGCCGGGGCAAGGGCGACGCCGTCCGCGCCGGCTTCGCGGTCGCCGAGGGCGACCTGTTCGTGATCCTCGACGCGGACTTGACGGTCCCGCCCGAGGAGATGCAGAAGTTCTACGACGCGGTCGCGTCCGGGCGCGCCGAGTTCGCGAACGGCTCGAGGCTCGTGTACCCGATGGAGAAGGCCGCCATGCAGTTCCTGAACATGTGCGCCAACAAGGCCTTTGGGATACTGTTCACCTGGATACTCGGGCAGTCGCTCAAGGACACCCTGTGCGGCACCAAGGTCCTCAGGCGGGCGGACTACGAGCGGATCGTGGCGAACCGGGCCTACTTCGGGGATTTCGACCCCTTCGGGGACTTCGACCTCCTGTTCGGCGCCGCGCGGCTCAACATGAAGATTGTCGACGTGCCCGTTCGCTACAGGGAGCGGACCTACGGCTCGACGAACATCCACCGCTGGCGACACGGCTGGCTGCTCCTCCGAATGGTCGTCTTCGCCGCCCGGAAGCTGAAGTTCGTATGAGCGACGGGGGCCAACCCATGTCCCGCCCCTGGGCGGGCGAGGCGGGCAGGCTCGGCGTCCTGGCGGCCGCCGCCGCGTGGCTCCTGCACCCCTTCGCGACGGCGCGGCTGTACGGGGCCGGCGACGCGCTCTGGTACGCCAACATGCTGGCGGACTATGTGACCCAGCTGCGGGCGGGCACGTTCCCGGTCTTCGCCGGGCAGACCGAGTTCGCGTTCAACGGGGCCGTCTATCCCCTGCGGGTGGCGCCGATGTACCAGCACCTGGCCGGGCTCATCGACCTGCTCACGGGCCGCTCGCTCGGGTTCTTTGCGATCCAGCACCTGACCGTGATCATCTGCGGGGTGGCCGGGATCTACACCTGCTATTTCACCCTCCGCAGGATGGTCGCGGACCGGCCCTGGAGCGCCGTCGGGTTCTCAATCCTCTACCTGGCCTGCCCCGGCCTCCTGGCGACCATCTACACCCAGGACCTCTACATGACCTGGATGTCGGTTCCGCTCGCCCCGCTCGCGACCTACGGCATCCTGCGCACGTTCCGCCGGGACGACGTCACCTCCCAGGTCTGGCTCGCCGCGCCGCTAGCGGCCCTCTGGTGGGCGCACCCGCCGATCGCGCTCTGGTTCACGCTCGTCGCCGTCGGGTCGCAGGTGATCCGACTGGCCGCCGTTGACCGGGGCTGGGGGCCGGCCAGGCGGGCCCTCATCGGCATCGCGGTGTTCGCGCTGTTGGCGCAGTATCCCTTCGTGTCGGTGGCCGAGGTCCAGACGCCGGGCCACCCATCGACCGTGGTGGGCGCCCTGGCCAGGCCCGAACAGATCGCCGAGAACATCCGGAGCGTCTTTCCGGCAATGGTCCTGCCGGTCTCGCCTCACGCGCGCGCGCTCGGCGACCTCCAACTCGGCTACGCCCTCTGGGCGGTCCTTCTCTGCGCCGCGGCCGGGGTGTTCACGCCCATCGGAAGGGATGCGAGGATCCTCCTGGCCGGCGCAGCCTTCCTCATCGTCCTTCTGCTGCCGGTGCCGGCGATGAACCGCTTGCTCTGGAGCCTCGTCCCAACGGAGGTCCTGAGGATCACCTACTACTGGCCGATGCAGCGCTTCTACCTGATCGCGGCGTCCCTCCTCGCCGCGGTGGGCCAGCTGGCCTTCGGGCGCCTTCCGCTGGCTGGAGCGAGGGCGCGCGCAGTTTGGGGGCGCCTGCTCGTGGCCGGCTGCATCTGGAGCCTTTGGGAGGCAAGGCAGTTCATCCGGGCCGCCGCCGACCGGACCGCGTCGGCGCAGGTCTCCGCCCGAAGCCAGCGCCCCGAGAATCTCTTCCTGACCAACGACTCGTATGGCCTCTTCGCCAGCCTGCCGCCGGATTTTTCGAACGGCGTGGTGAACC
>Ga0265313_10000974_pt1 | contig 28316 bp, 28 predicted proteins | sample 4123metaG_FD_203122 | JGI IMG/M metagenome (GOLD analysis project Ga0265313, IMG submission 203122) | Rhizosphere microbial communities from Carex aquatilis grown in University of Washington, Seatle, WA, United States - 4-1-23 metaG | ecosystem: Host-associated > Plants > Roots > Rhizosphere >...
CATCGGACAGCTGATAGAGCGACGTTCTGGCGGCATCGTCGAGCGGCAGCTTGCGGCCGAGCAGGACTTCGGCGCGCTCGGCGAGCAGCGCCATGTCGGCTTCCGACAGCGGCTCGAAGCGCAGCACGTGGGCGCGCGACAGCAGCGCCGCGTTGAGCTCGAAGCTCGGGTTCTCGGTGGTGGCGCCGACGAGCACGACGGTGCCGTCTTCCATCACCGGCAGGAACCCGTCCTGCTGGGCCCGGTTGAAGCGATGGATCTCGTCGACGAACAGCAGCGTGCGATGTCCGCTCAGCCGCTCGAAGCGCGCCTCTTCGAACGCCTTCTTCAGATCGGCGACGCCAGAGAACACCGCCGAAATCTGCTTGAAGCGGTAGCCTACGGCGTCGGCCAGCAGGCGCGCCACCGTCGTCTTGCCGGTGCCGGGCGGTCCCCACAGGATCAGCGAGCCGAGCCGACCCGCTTCGATCATCCGGCGTAGCGTGCCATCGGGTCCCAGCAGATGGCGCTGCCCGATGACCTCATCGAGGGTCCTCGGGCGCAAGCGGTCGGCGAGCGGACTGTCGCCCGCGCGCGCGCCCTCATCGACGGCAAAGAGATCGGCCATGCCGTCCTGTTAGCACATCAGCCGCCGACAATGTACTGGTCAACCTGCCCGTTGCGATTGATCACGATTTGCCACCGGTCGGCGCGGGTCGAGACCAGCGACTTGAACATAGCCGCATCGGTGATCTGCTTGCGGTCGATCGAAACGATGATGTCGCCCTTCTGCAGCCCCATCTGGTCGGCGGGTGAACCGGGCGCGATGGCAGTCACCACAACGCCCTTGCTATCGAACGGCATGCCGAGATCCTGCGCGACGGGCGGCGTCAGGACGCTGACCGTCGTGCCCGCAAAGGCGGAGTCGCCCGTAACTGCTGCGGTTCCGTCCGCACCCACGGCCGGCGCCGCTTCGGCCGCAACGTTGGTTTCGGCGGCTCGGCCGCCGCGGACATAGCGCAGCGCGACCGTCGAGCCGATCGGCTTGGTCGCGAAGCGGAAGTCGAAGCCCTGCGGCGCGTCGACATCGACGCCGTCGATCTGGATGATCGCGTCGCCTGATTTGAGCCCGGCCTTGTCGGCGGGGCTGCCGGGAGCGACCTCGGTGATCAGCGCTCCGTGAGGCGGATCGATGTTGAGGCTGTCGGCGATGTCGGACGTTACCTCCTGCAGGCGCGCGCCGAACCACGGCCGGACCACCGGGCCGCCGTTCTCACCGGCAGTCGCCACGGTCCGCGCCATGTTGGCGGGGATCGCAAAGCCGATCCCCACCGAGCCGCCCGAGCGCGTGAAGATGGCAGTGTTGATGCCGATGAGGTGGCCGTTGAGATCGACCAGCGCGCCGCCGGAATTGCCCGGATTGATTGCCGCGTCGGTCTGGATGAAGTAGTCGAAATTGCCGGTCTCGACGCCGCTGCGCGCCAGCGCCGAGACGATGCCGCTGGTCACCGTCTGGCCGACGCCGAACGGGTTGCCGATGGCGAGCACGAGGTCGCCCACCTGCACGTCGTCGGAATTTCCGAAGGTCAGCGCCGGGAATGTCTTGCCGTCGGTGTTCTGCATCTGCAGCACCGCAAGGTCGGACTTCGTGTCGTCGAGCAGCACCTTCACCGGATACTGCCGGCCTCCGCTCAGCGCGATGTGGATTTCGTCGGCGCCGTTGACGACGTGCGAATTGGTGACGATTACGCCCTTCGGGTCGACGATGACGCCCGAGCCGAGCGACTGCGACGTCTGTGGCCGGCTGTCCATGCCACCGAACAGGCGCGAGAAGAACGGGTCGCCCGCGAATGGGGATTGAAAGCCCTGCTCGGTCTTGGTGGCGTAGACGTTCACCACCGCCGGGACCACCTGCTTGACGAGCGGCGCGAAGCTCATCTGCACCTGCGCTTCCGACTGCGGAAGCTGGCGCTGGGGAGCCGATGCGACCTGGTCGTCGGCGGTCAGCACAGGCGTCGCCGGTGTGGTTACATGCGCCTCGCCCACCTGCACGTCGATCGGCAGGGCCTTTTCGACGATCGGGCCACTGGGCTGCTGCGGCGGCTCCTGGCTCTGCGCCCACAGGCCACCTCCGACAGCGGCGGCGACCACCAGTGCCGAAAATCCCCAGATGACCCGACGTTGCGCCACGTCCGACTCCACCTTGTTTTGCCAGCGAGTGGCGAGCTGGCCGCCGCTCTTGCCATCCGCCTGACGCCCGGATTTCGGCGCCTTTAAGGACATTCCGTTACGGTTTGGCAATCCACGGAAATATGACGTTGTGTGAGGGGGTGAACGACCCTATATCACCGCGCGTTTTGGCGTTTCCTCCATCCCGGAAAGGGATTGCCCAATGGCCTCCTCACTGGTCTCTGCAGCCGAAGACGTAATCCAGCTGCACGCGCCTTCCCATGACAAGACGGTCTACGCCAACACCTCGCAGCTGATCGCTGCCGAGGAGCCGGACTATCCGAGCTTCCTGTTCTCCGAAAAGGAGCTGCATCGCGCGGTGAAGGTGTTCAGGAAGGGCTTTGACGGCCTGCTCACCTACGCGGTCAAGTGCAACCCGTCCCCGCACATCATCAAGCAGCTCCACGACGAGGGGCTCAAGGCCTTCGACGTCGCCTCCAATCGCGAGATGGAGCTGGTGCGCGAGTTCGCCCCTGGCGCGGCCATGCACTATAACAACCCGATCAAGAACAAGCGCGAGATCGAGCGCGCCTACGAAGAGTTCGGCATCCGCTCCTTCACGATCGACCATCCCCAGCAGCTCGACCAGCTGGCGGCGATCGTCACGCCGTCCCGCGACATCGAAGTCACCACCCGGTTCAAGGCGGGCAAGGCGCTGAAGTCGTACGATTTCGGCATCAAGTTCGGCGTCATGCAGGATGGCGCGGCGGAGATCGTGCGCCTTGTCGACCAGATGGGCTTCACGCCTTCGCTCTGCTTCCACGTCGGCAGCCAGTGCGAGGACGCCTACGCCTACGAGCGCCACATCTCGGCGGCCGCCAAGATCGCCGAAGAAGCGGGTATCGAGCTCAAACGGCTCAATATCGGCGGCGGCTATCCGGCGCCCTACCCGACCAGCGAAGCCCCGCCGATGGACGTCTACTTCGACACCATCGCGCAGGCGGTGAAGGACAATTTCGGCAAGTCGGCGCCAGAGCTCATCATCGAGCCCGGCCGCGCGCTCGTGACCTCGAGCACGTCACTTCTCTTGCGCGTCAAACACCAGCGCGGCGGCGTGTCGGTCTATCTCAACGACGGCGCCTACGGTTCGCTGATGGAAGTGAAGTTCATGCACTTCACGCCGCCGGTGCGCGTCTGGCGCGGCCCGCGCCTCCATGACAATGACGGCAATTTCGAAGACTTCACCATCTGGGGCCCAACCTGCGACAGCTACGATGTGCTGCCCCAGATCTTCACCCTCCCCTCCGACGTCGACGAGGACGACTGGGTCGAGTTCGGCCTGATGGGCGCCTACACCCAGGCTTCGCTGACCCCGTTCAACGGCTTCGACCGGCGCGACCAGTACTGGGTCGACGAGGTGTATACGGGCAAGGAGATGATCGAGGAGTGAACGGCGGAACGAGTGTTATGCCGTTCTAATCCTCTTGATGATCCCAAGCAAAAGGCCCGCAACAATGCGGGCCTTTATGATTCGCGGGCGACACTTACTCGTCGCGATACACCTTCTCGCGGCGCTCGTGCATCTCCTGCGCCTCGAGGCTCAGGGTCGCGATGGGCCGGGCGTCGAGCCGCGCGATGCCGATGGGATCGCCGGTTTCCTCGCAATAGCCGTAGGTGCCATCCTCAAGCCGCTTGAGTGCGGCGTCGATCTTGCTGATCAGCTTGCGCTGGCGGTCGCGGGTGCGCAGTTCCAGTGCCCGATCGCTCTCGGACGAGGCCCGGTCGGCCATGTCGGGGTGGTTCTGGCTCTCTTCCTGCAAATTCTCGAGCGTCTCGCGGCTCTCGCGCAGGATATCTTCCTTCCAGTTCTCGAGCTTCCGCCGGAAATACTCCCGCTGCCGCGGGTTCATGAAGGGCTCGTTTTCCGTTGGCCGGTATTCGGCCTCGACCACGCTACTGCGCACCATGAGGACTCAGCTCACCTTCCCCGAGATTTCGGGCCTTATAGTCAGCCGCAAAACGCCGGGCAAGCGCCTTGCGCGGCTTGCAAAATAGATGACAGAGGGGTGACGGCGACGGTCGGCTAGGACGGATAGCGGCCGAACTTGGCAAGCTCCACCCTCGCCCTCAGCTCGATGTCATCGAGTAGCGCATCCAGTCCGGCGAGGCCGCGCTCGCGCGCGCTGGTCACGATGGCCATCAAGGCATTGAGGCGGCCTTCGCTGACTTGCCCGGCAAGCAGGTCGGCCTTGATCGCCTCGAGCGTATCGAGAAGGTTTGAGCCGCGACGGATCGCCTTCCGCCTGGCGAACAGCGGATCTTCGACCGCCTGCAGCGCCAGCAGCGCGTCGATGCCGGAGCTCGCGACGACGGGATCGGCGTTGGCCACGCGGTCGGTCGCGGCCTCGCTGTCGAGGGCAAACGCGCCGCCCGCCGCTGGGCGGCTGATGCCGCCGCGGCCCGCAATGCCCGCCGAGCGAAGGCTGCCGTCGATGCGCAAAGCGACTCCAAGGCGATCTGCCGCTACCCGGCAAGAACTGCCGGCAAATGGTTAACGGAACCCTAATACGCCCGGCAAATCCTGCTGGCTGGGGATCGGCCGCCGCCGCTTCTCCCGTGAAATCAGCGGCTTATCGGCTTGGCACGATCCTCGCATAGCGGGTGTCAGTGACCGCGGGCCGTGGGGACGGCTCGCATCCGGGGATGTGAAGATGAGCATTCGGAGCCTTTTGCGGATGGCGTTTGCGGCGGTGCTCGCCGCTTCGCTCTACGCACCGCCGGCGGCCCATGCCGCGACCGCGCGGATTAAGGACATCGTCAACATCGAGGGCGTGCGCGACAACCAGCTCGTCGGCTATGGCCTCGTGGTCGGGCTTAACGGCACCGGCGACAGCCTCAACAACGCGCCCTTCACCAAGCAGAGCCTGCAGGCCATGCTCGAGCGCCTCGGCGTCAACACCCGCGGCGAGAGCATGAAGACCGGCAACGTCGCGGCCGTCATGGTGACCGCCAACCTGCCGGCGTTCTCGACGCAGGGCTCGCGCCTCGACGTCAACGTGGCCTCGCTCGGCGACGCCTCCTCGCTGCAGGGCGGAACCCTGCTGGTCACGCCGCTGCTTGGCGCCGACGGCGAGGTCTATGCCATCGCGCAGGGCGACGTGACGATCAACGGCTTCAAGGCACAGGGCAACTCAGCGACCGTCATTTCGGGCGTGCCGACCACCGGACGCATCTCGTCGGGCGGCCTGATCGAGCGCGAAATCAACTTCTCGCTGGGTGACCAGCATACTCTGCGCCTCGCCCTCAAGAACCCGGACTTTACCACCTCGCGCCGCATCGCGCTGTCGATCAACGACTTCATCGGCACGCCCTGCGCCACGCCGGAAGACTCCGCCACGGTGCGCATCACCCTCCCCGACCATTTCAACGGCAACATCGTCGATCTCATCACCGACGTTGAACAGCTGGTGGTCGATACCGATCAGCCGGCCAAGATCGTGATCGACGAGAACTCCGGCATCATCGTCATGGGCAAGGACGTGCGCGTGTCGACCGTCGCGGTCGCACAATCGAATCTCACGGTGTCGATCGCCGAGACGCCGGTCGCCTCGCAACCCGCTCCGCTCAGCAACGGCACGACGACCGTGCTTCCCCGAACGAGTCTCAACGTCAACGAGGTCAACTCCGACCTGGCGCTCGTCAAGGAGTCGGTCAGCCTGCAGCAACTCGTCGACGGTCTCAACGCGCTCGGCATCAGTCCGCGCGACCTGATTGCAATCCTGCAGGCGATCAAAGCCTCGGGCGCGCTGCAGGCCGACATCGAGGTGCTGTGATGATCGATACCGTCCCGCTGCCCAAAAGCAAGATCGACCCGCACTCCGCGACCTACCAGAAGCTCATGCACCAGGCCAAGGATCTCGAGGGCGTGTTCCTCAACACGCTGATGAAGGAGATGTTCTCCTCGGTCAGCGACGACGACCAGAATTCCGATACCGGCGACGGCGGCTTCGCCCAGGGTACCTGGCGCGACATGCAGGCCGAGCAGCTCGCCAACGCCGTCGCCGACCAGGGCGGCATCGGCCTCGCCGACCAATTGATGCCCTCGCTGCTCGCCATGCAGGAAGCATCATCGTCCAACACTGGAACAGGACTCCACTCGTGACCGCAGCCCAGCGCCTTGCCGCCCTCGACGATCTTCCCGCCCGCGATCTCATCGGCCTGACCGCAGAGACGCTGACGGCACTCACCGACATCATGAACCGCGAGACGACGCTGCTTCGCGCCGGTCACTTCCGTGAAGCCACCGGCATCATGGCCGACAAGACGCGCCTCGCTCAGGACTATGTCGGCTACTCGCGTGCGGTGCAGCGGCAGCTCGCGCGGCTCAAGACAGAAGCGCCGGACGAGCTGACGCGGTTGCGGAGCGGGCACGAGAGCCTCGCGACGCAAATGTCGGAGAACCTCAAGGTCATCGCCACGGCGCGTAACGTCACGCAGGACCTGCTCACCGACGTCGCCGAACGGGTTGCGAGCATCGCACGCCCCAAAACCTATGGTGCGAGCGGTACGATGGCCTCGGCGCCCGCTGCGACGGGCGGTATCGCCATCAACCGCGCGCTTTGATCGCGCGCATTTGAGTCAAATCCCATCGTCCGCAGGCACGCCGTTGAAGCCGCCGCGGGTCTAGCCGACAGCCGCCGGATCGTCCGGTGGGAGCCGGCCGGTGCCGACGGGTCTCGATCCTATCGTTGTTTCGCTGGGTATCGCCGACTCGCCCTCGCGGCGCGAGCGTGACGTTGCGCTGAAGGACCGCTCTGGCAACTCGTCGGCCCCGCCGCAGGAGGAGCCGCCCGCCGCGGCCATCGCGGCTACAGCGGTTCCGCCCGCGCCCAGCGTCCCCGGGCCGACCGAATTCATCGCTGCGGTTGCCGGCGCAACCTTGCCGATTCCATCCGCGCGTGCCGCCGATCTGCTGCGCGCCCGCGACGGGCGGTGGGCGCCACCGCCCTCCACGCTGAGTCTTACCGATCGCAGCGTCTGACTTCGAGGTTAACGCCAAGTAGCAACCGGCCAGCGCGGCGCAACCGCCCGCAATTGCGGCCGTTCAGGGCCGCCAGATGACAAAAATTTAGGCAGCTGCGTCGGCCCCGTTAACACTTCTTTACGGGCGCCGCGTGATGATCGGGCACCGTCTCAGGAAGAGGCGTCACAAGTACACCCAGAAGAGGAAGACTATGTCCGACATTACCCTTTCAGCATCGGTTCGCCAGAACCTGCTGTCTCTCCAGTCGACCGCCGACCTGCTCTCGCAGACCCAGAACCGTCTTGCGACCGGTAACAAGGTCAACAGCGCTCTCGACAACCCGACCAACTATTTCACCGCCCAGTCGCTCAACAGCCGCGCCAGCGACATCAGCAATCTGCTCGATAGCATCGGCAACGGCGTGCAGGTTCTCCAGGCTGCCAACACCGGCATCACCTCGCTGCAGAAGCTCGTCTCCACCGCCCAGTCGATCGCCAACCAGGCGCTGCAGACCACGAGCGGCTACTCCACCAAGGCCAGCGACTCGTTCACCGGCACGGGCACCGGCACGGGCGCCGCTGACGCCAGCAACCTCGACCAGGGTGCGTTGACCGGCTCGAAGTTCACCTTCAAGGACTCGGGCGGCAACACAACCACCGTCACCATCGGCTCGACCTACTCTGCCCTGTCGGGCGGTGCCGCGACCGTCAAGTCGCTCGCCGACCTCAACCAGGTCCTCTCCGACGCCGGTATTTCGCTGACGGCTTCGGTTGATGGAACGACCGCCGACACGCTGAACTTCACCTCGACCAACGATGCCGCTGGCCAGACGATCACCGGTGCGGGCTCCGCCCCGACCGCGTCTGACGCCATCGACATCACCGCGGTGAACAACGCTTCGACTCCTGTCGCGATCACCGGCACGATCACCGCGGCGGTTCAGGATGCGGCTTCGCAGTCGCAGCGCGCCAGCCTGGTTACTCAGTACAACCAGGTCCTCCAGCAGATCCAGACGACCGCCCAGGACGCTTCGTTCAACGGCGTGAACCTGCTGAACGGCGACCAGCTCAAGCTGGTGTTCAACGAGACCGGCAAGTCGACGCTGAACATCGCCGGCGTGACCGACGACCCGACGGGCCTGGGTCTTTCGACCCTGACCTCGGGCACGGACTTCACCGACAACAAGTCGACGAACGCCGTGCTCACGTCCCTCACCAACGCGGCGACCACGCTGCGCGGTCAGGCCTCGTCGCTGGGTTCGAACCTGTCGATCGTGCAGATCCGCCAGGACTTCTCGAAGAACCTGATCAACGTTCTGCAGACCGGTGCTTCGAACCTGACCCTGTCGGACAGCAACGAAGACGCCGCCGACAGCCAGGCGCTGTCGACCCGTCAGTCGATCGCCGTCTCTGCCCTCGCGCTGGCCAACCAGTCGCAGCAGGGCGTGCTCCGTCTGCTCCAGTAAGCAGACGGCAAGTCAAAATCGGAAAAGGCGGGCTTCGGCCCGCCTTTTTTGTTGCCGGCGCATTTGCATTTGGGCGCCTTGTATTGGAATCCTCGGTTCCATCCCGAGTCTCACGGAGCCCTCGTCGTGTCCCTGAAGGTCGAGCTCAAGCCGCATGAGCGGCTCATCATCGGCGGCTGCGTGATCACCAATTCCGACCAACGCACCCGGCTCACCATCGACGGCCGGCTGCCGATCCTGCGCGAGAAGGACATCATCACCCCCGAGCACGCCGACACCACGGCAAAGCTGATCTATCTTGCTGTGCAGATTATGTATCTCGAGGGCAGCTTCCAGGCGTCGCGGACCGAGTATTTCAACCTCGTCAACGCGCTCGCCATGGCAATGCCGGGATCCGTCCCGCTTCTCGACGAAATCAACAATCAGATATTAACGAACAACCTCTATAAGGCGTTGAAGGCCGCTAAGAAGCTGGTCCAGTTCGAAGCCGAGCAATCCCCGCATGCACAATCAGGCGACGCAAGCCTATCGCCAGGCTAGCAAAAACACCGCTTCTCCACGTGATCTCGAAGCCAATCTGCTCTCGTCCGCCGCAGCCCATTTTCAGCGCATCCGCGAAAACTGGAACGATCTTTCAGGCGAGCTGCCCGAAGCCCTCAAGTTCAACCGCAAGCTGTGGACGGTGTTCCTGACCTCGGTGGTCGACAACGCCTCGCCACTGCCGATCGAGGTGCGCCAGCACGTCGCCAATCTCGGCGTGTTCGTGCTGAGCCAGACGGCAGAATTGCAGGTGGTGCCGGTACCAGAAAAACTCGACGTGCTGGTACGGATCAACCGCGAGCTCGCGGCCGGCCTGCGCGGCTCGGCCGGCTAAGCGGCCAGCTCAAGTCAACTCACTGAAGACAATGGCAGGACACCTCAAGTGTCCTGCGTCGCGTTGCCCTGCTTGAGGTAGGACGAGCCGGTCCAGGGGTTGGTCACCACCTGCGCGCCGACCGCCATTCCGGGGCCGGTCAGCACGAACTTCGAGTTGCCGATGCGGAACTGGCTGTTCTTGATCAGCACCTGACTGTAGTTCTGCGTGCCGTCGCTGCTCGAATAGTGCACCTGGGCGCGAAAGCCCTGCACGTTCGAAATCTGGAACTTGAAGGTCTTGCCGTCCGAATACGTGCCGGTCCACGTCCCCTGATACTGGGTTGGATCGACGTTGACGTAGTTGCCGGGCGATGGAGTCATGGCGCCAGCGGTGGCGTAGTTCTGCGACAGGATGCTGGTAATGTCTGACATGGGCGTCTCGGCTGACGGGCTGGAGCGGGAGTCTATTGCTGGCTGGTGAACGAAAGGTTTCAGGCGGCCGGCAGGTAGTTGACCAGCGACAGATGGGCGATGGTCGAGGTCGCCTGATAGCTGGCCTCGAGCCGCGTCTGCAGCGCAAGGATCTGGGCCGCTACATCTTCCTCAGGCACCGTCTCAATATTGCTCAGCATCCCCGTGAGCTGCGCGGAATAGTTCGTCTGCCGCGTGCTCAGCGAACTCAGCGTCGTGTTGACGTTGTCGAGCTCGGTGGTGACGGATTCGATCGAGCCGGGCTGGCTTTCATTGAGCGTCGACATCCGATCCTGATTGCGGCTCGCGATGCCGTCGAACACCGCCTGGGCGTTCGGATCGGTCGCCGAGAAGTTCTGGATCGCCATGACCGCATAGGAGCGAACGAGGTTGAGCGTGCCGCTCTCGTTTGCCTGGGCGCCATAATTGACGGTGACGGAGTCGTCGACCTTCGCAGCAACCGAGGCCCGGGCGTTGGCGGAGTCGCCGCCGGTATACCAGAGCACGGTGTTGGTCGGGTCGGCGGTCACCAGTTGCGTCGCCGTGGCGAAGTTGGGGCCTTGCACGCGCAGCACCGGCTGGCCCTGCCCGTTGAAGTAATTGTTCGCGGCCTCGTTGTTCGAAGCGGCGACGAGCGTCGTGCTGCCCTCGGTCTGCAACGAGGTCTGCAGCGCCGCCTTGAAGTTGGCAGCAGTCGTCGCGGTGTCCGGCCCGATCTGGAACTCGCCGGCACCGGGGGTACCGGTCACCGCCTTGAGCGTAATGCCGTCCGACGTGCCATCGGGCAGCGTCAGCCCGATGCTCACCGTGTCGCCATTGGCGGGCAGGCTCGTGAACTGCACCGCAAGGCTCTGCGGCGGTGTCCCGGTGGGCTCGGTCAGGCTCACCGCACTGCTGCTCGCGGTCGCTGTCGACAGCTTGAAGCCGAATGGGGTCGCGCCGTCCTCGGCGAGGTTGACGGTGTCGCTGCTCACTCCGAGGGTCAGTCGGCCGAGGCCATCGCCGACATCGGCCTGCTGCCGCTCGGAGGCCACCTGCTTGAACCCAGCCTTGCCATTGGCGCCGTTGAGGATGGCGTCGGTGTCGGCGACCGGTGGCGTGTCGGTCTGGCTGCCGGCAAACAAATAGCGCCCATCGATCTGGCTGTTGAGCAGGTTGAGCGTCTGGTCGAGGTTGGTCGCCGCGAGGTTCGGCGCGGTGGAGAAATTGGTGTCGCTCGAACCGTAATTGCCCGGCGTCATCGCGCTGCGAGCGGTGGTCTCGAGATCGCCGAGGCTCGACAGCGCGGTGTCGAACATGCTGAGCCGGTTCTGCACCGTGGTGATCGAACTCGAATAGCCGCTGAGGCGCGACATGCTGGCGCGAAGCGACAGGTCGAAATAGCGGTCGCTCCCCAGACCCGACAGGTTGCTCGACTTGAGCCCGGTGGCGAGCTGAGTCTGCAACGTGCCGAACTGCGTCTGCATCTTGCTGATAAGGTTCATCGACGTCTGCACGGGATACATCGTGCGATTGACCACGGTCATGGCGCCCCTCAGCTCTGCAGCAGCTTGTTCATGAGATCCTGCACCACCGAGATGATGCGCGAATTTGCGGCGTAGGCGTTCTGGAGCTGGATCAGTTGCGCCATCTCCTGGTCGACGTTGACGCCGTAGCTGCTGTCCATGCGCTGGTTGACCGAGTCCATCGCGGTCTGCTGCGTCTGGTCGGCACTCTCGGCGTCCGCCGCGATGCTGCCGGTGTAGTCCATGGTCTGCGAGATGAGGTCGCTGACCGTGCCCGAGAGACGGAACGAGCTCATGTCCGGCGTCGACGTACCTGGCGCGGCGAACGTCATCGACTGCAGCTGATTGAGCATGTAGTTGGCGCGGGTCGGATCGCCGAGCGCGACGCCCGTCTGATATTGCGACAGCAGCGTGTTGTCGCTCAGCACGGCGGGGTTGACCGTGATGCGGCTCGCAAATCCGCGCAGCTGACCGTCGCCGGTCAGGCTGCCCGTGTAGTCGGATCCGTCGCTGTCGGTGAAGAGACTGAGGGCTGCCTGCCCGGTCTGCGTGCCGGTGACGGTTGCGTGACTCACCAGCGAATTGATGTCGGTGGTCCCTGCGGCGCCGTCGTCGAGCACGGTGAGCGTCGTGCCGCTGCCGCTGATGGTGAGACCCGGGCCCAGCGCATTGCGCAACTGCGACGCGATATTGGCGGCCCCGGCCGAAAAGTTCGCGCCGATGACGCGCGTGCCGCTCGCATCTGTATAGTCGAGCGGCAGCTTGCTCGGGTCGGTGACGCTGACGACCTTGACTGTCTTGTCCTGTCCGCCCTGGGTGTAGTCTAGCGTGAAGTCGTTGCCGTCGCGGATGGTGCTGAGGTCGAGGCTGTAGCCGGCCTGCGCGCCCGACGTCGCCGCCGTTCCCTGCGTCGTCACGGTCGAGCTCGATTCCGCGAGCCCGGCCGCGATCTGGTCGAGCTGGTTCTGCGCGGTGACCAGCGTCTTGTCGCGCAGGTTCACCAGCGCGGCGAGCTTGCCCGATTGTAGAACGTTGGTTGCGACGAGGTCGATCTTGAGGCCCGCGGGCGTCGACAGCGTCAACTGGCCGACATTGTCCTGGCCGCCGTCGCCCTGCTGCTTGTTGGCGGTGATCGTGCCGGCCGGCTGGAAGTCGAAGGTCGAGGCCTGACCGTCGAGGATGCCGACGCCGTTCTTGGTCATCAGCGCGACAGTGCCGTCCGGCCGGTAGTCGGCGCGCACGTCGATCTGCTCGGCGATCTGGCTGACCAGCCGATCGCGCTGATCCTCGAGCGCGGCACGCGTCGTTGGATCGGCGCTCTGGTCGGACAATTGCTGGTTGACGCTCTGCAACGACGACACCGCGTCGTTGAGCGCGCCGACACTGGCCGAGATCTGCGTCTCGGCGTTCTGGCGCAGGCCCTGGATGTTCGATGACAGGGTGTTGAGCGTGCTGGCCAGCGCCTGCGCCTGCGAGAGCACGCTCTGCCGGGCGGAGTAATTGTCCGGGCTGGTGCTCAGCGACTGCAGCGCGTTCTGATAGTTGCCGAACATGGTGTCGAGCGAGCCGGCACCTCCCGGCGTGCCCATGAAGGTCTGCAGCTGGTCGAGCGCATCGGTGCGAGCCGCGGTGTAGGCGCTGGTCGAGACCGTGGTGTTGTAGGTCGCCTGCAGGCTCGCATCGAAGGCGCGCTGCACCGCGCCGGTTCGGGCGAAGATCGAATTGGCGCCCTGCGTGTCGATGACGTTCAGCGACTGGACGTGATAGCCCGGCGTGCCCGAATTGGACACGTTGCGGGAGAGCACCTCCAGGCTTGCCTGGCTGGTGCTCATGCCCGAGAGCGCATTGCTGAGCGCGACGCCCAGGCCCATCCGTTCTTACCCCGTCGTGCCTGCGCCTCAGCGCAGCATGTTGAGCGCCTGTTGCAGCATGTCGTCGGCGGTGGTCACGATCTTGGTGCCCGCGGCGTAGGCCTGCTGGGTGACGATCAGCTTGGTGAACTCTTCCGAGATGTCGGTGTTCGAGCTCTCGAGCGACGAGCCGATCACGGTACCGGCGGTATTGAGGATCGGATCGCCGGAATCCGCGGTGGCCGCGAAGATGCCGCCGTCCATACGCTTGAGCTCGTTCGGCGCGTTGAAGTTCGCGGTCACCACCTGCGCGGTCTCGACCGTCTGGCCATTGTCGTAGGACACTACGACTCGGCCCGCGTCGTTGATTGCGACGGAGGAATACTTGCCCGCGGCGTAGCCATTCTGGCTGAGCGCTGTGACACCGGCTGTGCCGTTTGGATCACTGAACTGAGTGATGCCGCCGGCGCCGAAGTTGAGCTTGACGTTGCCCACCGACACGCCGTCGATCGACACGCCGCTGAGATCGGTTTCGCTGACCGGCGGATTGAGCGCGCCGTCCGAACCGAAGGTGTAGTCGGTGCCCACATTGGTCCACATCGGCGCGGTGCCGGTGGCGTTGCTGTTGGACATGTAGAACAACTGCCAGCGGTCCGTGCCGCCAACCTCGGTCGAGCCGATCTTGGCCCAGCGCAGCTGCACGTTCGCCGGCGCGCCGTTGCTCGCATAGACGGTGATGGCGCCGCCCGAGATCGACTGGTTGATGAAGGCGGCGGAATCATTGGCCGAGACGGTGCTGACGCGCGCGGCGAGCTGCGTGGTCTGAGCGATCGAGGGGTCGCTCGTTCCGTCGGTGAAGCCCATGCCCGAGGTCGAGTCAGTCACGGTGAGGTTGTTGGTCGTGTCGCCCGTCGCGGTGATCTTGCCGCCCGACAGCGCGAAGGTCACGCCGGGGTTGGCGGTGTTGAGCGCGGTCAGCACCTGGTCGATCGTCGTGCTCGCCGTGAGATCGATGTTGTTGCCGGAGGTGCCGCCCGAATTGGTGAAGTGCACGGTGACCGGCGAGCCGGAACCGAGCTGCACGGTCAGGCTGTCGCCGGCCGTGGCGAAGTTGGTGGACGGATCGCCGGTCGTCGCCGACGCGCCGGTCGCGGTCGACGGCACGTCGTTGGCGATGGTCTCGAAATCCTGCGGCAGCATCAGCTCGCTGCCGGTCGTGCCGGAGGTCGAGTAGGAGCCGTCCTTGGGCAGTTGCGGCAGGTTGAGCTGGTAATTGACCTCGGTGGTGGGCTTGGCCGGAAGGAAGGAGTTCGACACCTGGATGACCTGCGGCAGCGAGCTCGAGATGTTGCCCGTCGTCGAGTCGATGGGGAGGCCCTCGAGATAATAGCCGGAGCCGTTGACGAGATAGCCGTTCTTGTTGAGGTCGAAGTCGCCGCGACGAGTGTAGTAGCTCGTGCCGCCGAAGACCGCCGAGCCGTCGGACTGGCCGATGGCGGGCTGAACCACGAAGAAGCCGGAGCCGTTCACCGCCATGTTGGTGGGGTCGCTCACCGACTTGACGTCGCCCTGCTGGGTATTGGTCGATTGCGACTGCGCGATCACCGAGCCCGATGTCTGCACCTGCTGCGGCTCGTCCGGGATCAGATCGAGGAAGTTGGTGTCGACGCGCTTGAAGCCGGTGGTCTGCGAGTTGGCGATGTTGCCCGAGATGTTCTCGAGGGCGAAGGATTGAGCCCGGAGGCCGGTCACCGCAGTCGAAAGTGCTCCATAGATACCCATAGCGTCCTCATATGGCCGGATCGCCCACGCGCACCGGTCCCTACCCATCGCGTAGCAAGCGCGATGCCAGACACTAGAGCATTGAGCGCGCTTGGTTTTCCGCAGACGCGGGGTGCCTGATCGGCAAGTCCCGCCGGTCTGCCCGGCAGATTCTGCCGCTCCTTGTGCCCGTTCGGCGCATCCTCTAAACGGCAATTCCGATCAGGGATCGCCGAGAAATGCTGTTCAAGTCGCCGGACGAATTCGTCAAATCCCCGCGCCGCGCGGTGACGGTGTTCGGCATGGCCGGCGTCGGCAAGACCCGGCTCGCGAGCCTGCTCCGCAAGAGCCAGTGGTTCCACTACTCGGTCGACTACCGCATCGGCACGCGCCACATGGGCGAGTTCATCACCGACAATTTCAAGGTCGAGGCGATGAAGGTGCCGTTCCTGCGCGACCTGCTGCGCTCGGATTCGATCAAGATCGGCTCGAACATCACCTTCGCCAATCTCGACCCGCTGTCGAGCTATCTCGGCCGGCCCGGCGACAGCGCCAAGGGCGGGCTGCCGATCGAGGAATATCGCCGCCGGCAGGAGCAGCACCGCGCCGCCGAAATCGCTGCGCTGATGGAGGTGCCCCGCTTCATCGCGCGCGCCCACGACCTTTACGGCTACGACAGGTTCATCGCCGACACCGGCGGCTCGCTGATCGAGGTGGTGGACGTCGACAACGCCAAGGACCCGGTGATCGAGACGCTGACGCGCTCGACGGCGCTGATCTACATCCGCGGCACGGAGCGCGACGCCGACGAGCTGGTGCGACGCTTCAAGGTCTCGCCCAAGCCGATGTACTACCCGCCGGCGTTCCTCACGAAGAAATGGGCCGAGTTCAAGAAGCTCAACAAGGTCGGCGATGACGGCAAGGTCGATCCCGACGCGTTCGGCGCGTGGGGGTTCGAGGCGCTGCTGCACGACCGGTTGCCGCGCTACCAGAAGCTCGCCGACCGCTACGGCTATTCGATCGACGCCACCGACCTCGCGACCGTGCGCGACGGCGACGAGTTCGTCGACCTCGTCGCGGCGGCGATCAAGGGGCGAATGCGTGGGCACTGACTGAGCCCGCCCTTCACCTCAATCGACGAGACCCGCCATGCCCATCCGCATTCCCGACAACCTCCCCGCCCGCAAGACCCTCGAAGCCGAGGGCGTCGCGGTCATGGATTCAACCCGCGCCGCGCGGCAGGACATAAGGCCGCTGCAGATTGGCCTCTTGAACCTGATGCCGAACAAGGAACGCACCGAGACGCAGTTCTCGCGGCTGATCGGCGCGACGCCGCTACAGGTCGATCTAACCCTCGTACGCATCACCGACCATGTGTCGAAGAACACGTCCGAGGATTACCTCAAGACCTTCTACTCGACCTGGGAAGAGGTGCGCCGCCGCAAGTTCGACGGGTTCATCGTCACCGGCGCGCCGATCGCCCACATCCCGTTCGAGGAGGTGCGCTACTGGCAGGAGATGATCGACATCCTCGAGTGGACGCAGACCAACGTCCACCACACGATGTTCATCTGCTGGGGGGCGCAGGCTGCGCTGCACTACTTCCATAAGGCCAAGCGCTATCGGATGAAGCAGAAGGCGTTCGGCGTGTTCCGGCACCGGATCGTCAACCCGCGCTCGGTCTGGCTGCGCGGCGTTTCCGACAACCCGATGATCCCGGTGTCCCGCTATAACGACATCGAGCGAACAAGCCTCGGCCCGGACCTCGAGATCCTGATCGACAATGACGAGATCGGCGTCTGCTTCCTGGACGACCCAAAGCATCGGGCCGTGCACATGCTGAACCATCTCGAATACGACAATCGTTCGCTCGCGGACGAGTACGACCGCGACCGCAAAGGCGGCCTCGATACGCCCCAGCCGGTCAATCTCTTCCCCGGCGGCGATCCTTCAAAGACGCCCGAGAACCGCTGGCGCAGCCACGCGCACCTGCTGTTCCAGAACTGGATCAACCAGATTTACCAGACGACGCCATTCGATCTTGGCGAGGTGGGCGGCTGAACGAAAGTCCGTGGCGCGGAGGGTTAGCCCTCCGCCGCCTTCTTGAGCCCGTCCAGCATCATCGACCAGTTCTTCTTGAACTCGGCCCCGGTCTTGTCGTCAAACGACTGGTGCTTGCCGCGCTGGAACTGCGCCAGCGTGACCTTGCTGCCGGTGCCGTCGGCCGCGATCCGGTAGCGCACGGCGTTGTAGCTTTCGGGCGGCTCAGGCGTTTTCGACCAGTGGGTGAAGCTCAGCTCCTTGCCCGGCACGGCCGTTTCGATCCTGCCGTAGTCGGTGAACGGGCGCCCCTGCCATTCGCCGTGCAGCGTATAGGGCGAGCCCGGCTGGAAATCGGTGTCCATCGTTGCGCCCATGAACATGGGCGACTGCTTCGCGGTCATCGCGGCCCAGACCTTCTCGGGCATGGCGGCGATGCGGGTTTCGACTTCTACGACCGGTTCGTCCATCTGGCTGCTCCTCTTTGCCGCCTGAACGCGCCCCGCTGGCCGCGGTTGCTTGCAATCGGCGGCCCGGACCCTATGTCTCTGCCGTCCCTCGGGGAAGTCATGCCGCGGCCGCCGACCACCATCGCCGACGAAATCGGCATCGCGCTCCTCAATCTCGCCGATGCCGCAACCCAGGGCGTCACCCCGACGCTTCGGCTCGGGGTCACCGGGCTGAGCCGCGCCGGCAAGACCATCTTCATCACCGCCCTCATCCACAACCTGCTGACCGGCGCGCGCCTGCCGAGCTTCTCGCCGCTCGCGGAAGGCCGGCTGATCGGAGCGCGGCTCGAGGAGTCGCCCGACGCGGCGGTTCCCCGCTTTGCCTATGAGCAGCATCTCGCGGCGTTGACCGGCGCAAGCCCGCACTGGCCCGAGAGCACGCGCCGGGTCAGCGAGCTTCGGTTGACGCTCAAGTTCCAGTCGCAGCGCTGGTGGGCCGGCTGGGCCGGCCCCTCGACCCTCAATCTCGACATCGTCGACTATCCCGGCGAGTGGCTGCTCGACCTGCCGCTGCTGTCGCTGAGCTTTGCGGAATGGTCGGCCCAGGCGCTCGAGCGCGCGGGTCGTGCGGGCGCCCCACAAGAGGCGCGCGCTTTCCTCGAGGCCGTCGCCGCCACCGATGCGTCGGCTGCGGGCAGCGACACCGCGGCGGACTCCCTCGCCCGCCTCTTCACCGACTACCTCCGCGCCGCCCGCTCCGACGAGCACGCACTCTCGGCGCTGCCGCCCGGCCGCTTTCTGATGCCCGGCGATCTCGAGGGCTCGCCGGCGCTGACCTTCGCGCCGCTTCCCGCGCCATCTGGCACGCCACGCTCCGGTAGCCTCTATGCCATGCTGGAACGGCGTTATGAGGCCTACAAGGATGTCGTCGTTCGTCCGTTCTTTCGCGATCACTTCGCGCGCCTCGACCGGCAGATCGTGCTGGTCGATGCGCTCCGCGCCATCAACGCTGGTCCGGCGGCCTTGGGCGATCTCGAGACAGCACTCACCGAAATCCTCGCTTGCTTCCGGCAGGGCGAAACGAACCCGCTGCTTCGCCCCATTTCGCGCCGCGTCGACCGCATCCTGTTTGCCGCGACAAAGGCCGACTACCTCCACCACGAGAGTCACGATCGGCTCGAGGCGATCCTCAACCGGCTGGTCAGCCGGGCGGCGCGCCGGGCCAAGTATTCCGGCGCAGCGACGGCCTCCGTGGCGCTCGCCGCCGTTCGTGCTACCCGCGAGGGCCAGGCGCAGGGCCTCGATGTGATCATCGGCACGCCTGAGGCCGGCGAGCGGCTCGATGGTGCGGTCTATGACGGCTCGACGCAGATCGCTCTGTTTCCGGGCGACCTGCCCGATGATCCCGAACGCCTCTTTTCCGGCGACACGCGCGCCGCACTCAACTTCCTTCGCTTCCAGCCGCCCCATCCGTTGACGCATACCGCGTCCGGCGATGCGGTCCTGCCGCAAATCCGGCTCGATCGGGCGCTCGACTTCCTGCTCTCGGACAAGCTCAGATGAAGCCCCCCATGGCGATCCCCGTCGAACCACGCCCGATATCGGACGCCGAGCCGCGGCCACCGCGCGCCTTCATCGCGGCGGAGGCCCTTGCCGCGAGCGAAGCGGTGGAATCGCATTCCGATTTCAGCGAGGACGAGACCGCTCCGATCCCCCTCCGCCGGATGCGCTTTCTGCCGCGGCTCCTCTGGAGCACCGCCGGCCTGCTGGTCTCGCTGGCGCTTGGCCTCGCGCTCGATGCGCTGATCGGCAATCTCTTCGCCGCGGCACCCTGGCTCGGCTGGATCGGGCTGACGATCGCGGGGCTATTTGTCATCGCGCTGGTCGGCCTGCTGGTCCGTGAGATCGCTTCGCTGCGCCGCCTGCGTGAACTCGGCAAGCTCAACGCCCGCGCGCTGTCCGCCCTCGCCTCCGATCGCCTGGGCGAAGCAAGGCCCGTCATCGCGGAGCTGCGCACGATCTACGCCGCCCGCGCCGATCTCGCCCGCGCGCTGGCGACAGTCGCGGCCGATGCACCGCAAATCCTCGACGGATCGGAACTGATCAAGTTCGCGGAGCGCATCCTGGTCGCGCCGCTCGATGCCCGTGCCCGCGCGCTGACCGCGGCGTCGGCGCGACGCGTCGCGCTGGTCACCACCATCTCTCCGCGGGCGCTGGTCGATATCGCCTATGTCGTGTGGGAAAGCGTGCGGCTCGGCGGCGCGATCGCCCGCCTTTATGGCGCGCGTCCCGGTCTCTGGGGCAGCTGGCGGCTGATCGGCGCGATCCTCAGCCATCTCGCGGTGACCGGCGGGCTCGTGCTCACCGATGGCGTGGTCGAGCAGCTCGTCGGCCAGGGGCTGGCGGCGCGTCTCAGCCAGCGGCTCGGCGAAGGCGTCGTCAACGGCCTGATGACTGTGCGCGTCGGGATCGCCGCCGTACGCGTGGTACGGCCGCTACCCTTCACGATCCAGCCGAGCCCCGCGGTGCGGGACTACCTGCCGGAGCTGCTCGCCGTCCTCAAGAAGAACGGCGACTGATCACGCCATCGCCGGCTTTCGGAACACCGGCGTCAACCAGACCGCTGCCGCTGCGATGAGCACGATGGCCATCACGGCGAGGATGATCCAGTCGCCCCCGCCCGGCTTCAGCACCATGTCGGCGACGACCGTGAACAACAGCACGGCGTCGAACTTGGCGATTGTCAGCATCTCGCGGCAGATTGCGACCACCTGCGCCGTTGCGCCGCCCGCCTTGAAGGCGGCGTCCACCTTCTTCGCACGCGGCGTCAGCACAAGGATGCCAAGGGCGATCGTCGACGCCACACCGATGAGCCCCAGGATCACCCAGAGGTTGCCGAAGAGACTGCCGATCCACGCGGTGATGACGCCGAACACCAGCGTCGTGATGCTCGCCGGCACGTAGATACGCTCGGCGGCCCAGGCCACCTGCCGCACCACGCCGACCATCTCGACGTCGTTCTTGGCGCGCTCGGCTGCGGCGCCGAGCATGATCATGACAAACGCACCGCCCACCCAGATGACGGCCGAACCCACATGCAAGAACTTCACAAGTGTATACCAGTCCATCGCCTGACCTCCCCGATCGCGAAGGCACGAGCATTGCCCCGAATCCGGCATGTTGCAATCGTTCGCGAGGGCGGGTTTTGAGTTTTGCCTGAAATACGGGGCCGAATCCACCGACAACGGGCAGGTCCCGACGCACTCCCCCGGGCTGGCTTCCGGGATCAAGAATGTGCCGTCTTGTGCCCAAGGCGACCGCCCCGCATCCTTCCGGCTCCCGCCAAGAGCCTCCCATGAGCATTCCCAAGATCGGCGTCATCCTCTCCACCACGCGCGAGGGCCGCTTCGCCGACAAGCCTGCCGCGTGGCTGATGTCCATCGCCCAGCAGCGCACCGACATGAGCTTCGAGCTCATCGACCTGCGCGACTATCCGCTGCCCATGTTCGACTGGCCGTTCTCGCCGGCGCGCAAGCCGATCGACCGACCCGACGTCATGCCGTGGCGGCAAAAGATCGGCGAGATGGACGGCTTCATTTTCATCACCGCCGAGTACAACCGTTCGATCCCCGGCGCGCTCAAGAACGCGCTCGACTACGTGTTCGCTGAGTGGGCGCGAAAGCCCGCGGCCTATCTCGGCTACGGCAATGCGGGCGGCGCGCGCGCCATCGAGCACCTGCGCACAATCTGTGTGGAGCTCCATATGGCGCCGATGCGCGTCGGCGTTCACCTCGGCCGGGAGCCGCTGCTCGCCGCCCTCAACGAGAACCGGCCGCTGAGCGATTTCGAATATCTCGCGGTGCAGGCTCGCGCCATGCTCGACGATCTGGGCTGGTGGGCGACCACGCTCAAGGCCGGCCGCGACCTCCTGGTGAAGCCGGCCTAGGCCTTGGCCGCGCTCGGCGCGAGCGTCAGTTTCAGCCCGTCGAGATCGTCATTGAGGATGATCTGGCAACTCAGCCGGCTCGTCGGCTTCTGGTCGAGCGTCGAGTAGATCAGGTCTTCCTCGTCGTCGCCGCGGCCGGGCAGCTTGCCGAACCATTCGGGGTCGACCCACACGTGACAGGTCGCGCATGTGCAGCTGCCGCCGCACTCCGCCTTGATGTTGAGGCCCCAGTCGCGGATGACCTCCATCGCGCGCCAGCCCTCGAGGCCTTCGAGCTCGTGCGTTTCACCCGCCTGATCGGTGACGAGGATTTTCAACTACGCGACGCCCAGCTTCTTCTGCAGCTTCGTGCTCGACGTCGTGTACTGGAACACGATGCGCTCGCCGGGCGCGACGTGGTGCTTGGCAGCCTGCGCCATCAGCGCCGCTTCGTGGAAGCCCGAGAGGATCAGCTTCAGCTTGCCTGCGTACGAATTGATGTCGCCGACAGCGAAGATGCCCGGCTCTGATGTCTCGAACTTCGCGGTATCGACTTTCACCACGTTCTCTTCGAGCTGCAGGCCCCATTCACCAACTGGGCCAAGCTTGATGGTCAGCCCGAAGAACGGCAGCAGCCGCGTCGCCGGGATGCTGAGATCGCCGGCTTCGGTCGAGATGTGGATGTGGTTGAGCCAGCCGTCGCTGCCCTCGACCCGCGCGATCTGGCCGAGCTGGAAGTTGACCTTGCCCGCGACCACCAGCTCGCGCATGGCGTTGACCGAGGCCGGCGCGGCCTTGAACTCGGCGCGCCGGTGCACGAGCGTCAGCGAGCGCGCGATCGGCGCGAGGTTCAGCGTCCAGTCGAGCGCACTGTCGCCGCCGCCGACGATCACCACATCCTGGCCACGGAAATCGTCCATCTTGCGCACGGCGTAGAACACCGATTTACCCTCGAACGGCTCGATGCCGTCGACCGGCGGGCGCTTGGCCTGGAACGAGCCACCGCCGGCGGCGACCACCACCACCTTGGCGAGGAACGCCTCGTCGGCGTCGGTGGTCATCAGGAAGCGGCCATCGGCCTGCTTCTGCAAGGTCGTCACGATCTGGCCAAAATGGAATTGCGGCCCGAACGGCGCAATCTGCTTCATCAGGTTGTCGACCAGCTCCTGCCCGGTGATCACTGGGAAGCCGGGAATGTCGTAGATCGGCTTTTCCGGATAGAGCTCGGTGCACTGCCCGCCGGGTCGATCGAGAATGTCGATCAGGTGGCATTTGAGATCGAGCAGGCCGAGCTCGAACACGGCGAACAGGCCCACCGGCCCTGCGCCCACAATCACCACGTCTGTTTCAATCGGGTCAGTCATTCTTCTCTTTGTCGCGGGGCATGTGCCCGCCCTTATCTCCAAGTCATTCCCGCGAAAGCGGGAACCTCTGTTTCACTTTGCGCGGCTGCTACCCGCGAACGGAGATTCCCGCTTTCGCGGGAATGACTCCGAGGTCCTTGCGGCTACACCGTCTCGACTTCGGCGGCGCGCCGGAGGAACGGCCGCGTGCCGGCCGGCACCTCGGTGGTGCCAACCGGCTGATAGAAGAGGTTCACGGTCTTGAACGCGCCGGTTTCGATCGCCTTGCGCGCCGCAGGGTTGGTAATGACGAAGGCGTTGATGCCGCACCGGTGCATGAGCGTGAACTGGTCGGCGAGCACATCGCCCACCGCGCGCACCTCGCCAGAGTACTTGTAGCGCTCGACCAGCAGGCGTGCGCTCGAATACCCGCGGCCATCGTTGAAGCCGGGAAACGCGATCGCGATGGACGGGAAACGGCCGAGATCGTGCGCGATGTCCTCCACCCTGTCGCCGGGCGAGACCAGCAGCCCATTGGGGTGCGGGTTGTTGAGCACGGCGTCGCGGTTCTCGAGGAACACCTTCACCGGGATGTGCGTGTAGCGCACGCTGGCGGCGTCATCGCCTTCGGCCCACGCCCGGAAGGGATCGGCGACGAAGGCACCGTCCTTGTAGAGGCTCTTTTCTTTCTCCATCGCTGCCACCGGCTTTGCGATCGCTCCGTTGAAATCGAAGTGGATGCCGCACTCTTTCTTGTTGAGCCCGCGCCAGCGGCCGGCGCGCGGATCTTCGCCCTCGGCGACGATGGTCGTGCACGGCGCGCAGCCGATCGACTTGTAGCCCTTGGTGAACAGCGGATGCTCGGGCAGCCCATGCGCCTGCTTGTAGGCGGCGACATCGGCGTCCGAGAAATAGGCGAGCGGGTTGACCTTGATGCGGTCGTCGGACGTCAGCTCGAAATGCGGCAGCACGCCGCGCTCGGCGGTCTGGTAGCGCTTGCGCCCGGTGATCCACCCGCCAAAGCCGGCGATGGCACCCTCGAGCGGCTCGGTCTTCCTGATATGGCAGCAGGAGTCGGGATCGGTCTCCCACAGGTCGCCGCGCGGGTCGAAGCGCGCGAGGTCCTTGGGGTCGGGTCGCAGCCAGCGCACGTCGCTGAGGCCAAGCAGCTTCTGCAGGGTCTCGACGTAGCGCAACGTCTCGGGGAAATGCTTGCCCGTCTCAAGGAAATACACCGGCAGCGTGCGATCGACCTGCGCGACCATGTGCAGGAGCACCGCCGAGTCCGCGCCGAACGAGGACACCACCGCGACGTCGTTCTTCAGCACCTCGGTCACTGCGTGGCGAAGCACGCCGATGGCGTCCATCTCGTCGAACAGGCCGTCGAGCGCGAGGATCTGCAGCTGGCGCTGCGGATCGGGCTGGGACTGCGCAAAAGCGAGGTTACTAGACATGAGAATAACTCGATGTTTCGGCGCTATAGCCTCCCTCCCCCTTGAGGGGAGGGAACGAGGGTGGGGGTGGTGCAGTCAGCACAGCAAAAGCCGCACGACCCCCACCCCCAGCCCCTCCCCTCAAGGGGGAGGGGAGCCTGACCCGGCCCTTAAGCGGTCCCATAGAGCGCCTCCTTGAACGGCCCCTCGCCGATCCGACGATAGGCCGCGATGAACGGCTCCTCCGGGCCCTCCCGCTTGGCGATATAGAAATCGACCAGCTTCTCGATGGCGTTCGGCACGTCGTCTGCGACGAGGCCGTGGCCGAGGATGTCGCCGATGGCCGCGTTGTGCGTGCCGTCGCCGCCGACGCTGATCTGGTAGAGCTCGGTGCCTTTCTTCTCGACGCCGAGAATGCCGATGTGGCCGATGTGATGGTGACCGCAGGCGTTGATGCAGCCCGAAATCTTGATCTTGAGGTCGCCGATCTGGCGCTGCCGCTCCGGGTCCGCGAAGCGCTGCGTGATCGCCTGCGCGATCGGGATCGATCGCGCGTTGGCAAGCGAGCAGAAATCGAGCCCCGGGCAGGTGATGGTGTCGGTGATGAGACCGGCATTGCCGTCGGCGAGCTTTGCGGCGACGAGCGCGTCGTAGATCGTCCTGAGGTCGGCGATCTTTACATGCGGCAGAACGAGGTTCTGCTCGTGCGTCACGCGCAGCTCGTCGAACGAATAACGCTCCGCGAGATCCGCCACCGCATCCATTTGGTCAGCGGTGGCATCGCCCGGCGCGCCGCCGATCGGCTTCAGCGAGATGGTCACCGACACGTAGCCCGGCTGCTTGTGCGCAAACAGGTTGTGCTCGAGCCAGCGGCCATAGCCCGGATCGGCCGCCTTCTCTTTCGCCACATCGATCTGCGTGACGTTCACGCGCTCGAAATCCGGCGCCGCGAAATAGGCGGTGATGCGATCGAGCTCGGCCTGCGGCAGGGTCAGCACGCCGCCCTTGATCTCGGCGTATTCGGCCTCGACTTCGGCGCGGATCTTGTCGATCCCCTCTTCGTGCACGAGGATCTTCACGCGCGCCTTGTATTTGTTGTCGCGACGTCCGTAGCGATTGTAGACGCGCAGAATGCTCTCCAGATAGGCGAGCAGGTTCTCGTGCTCGATGAACGGCCGGATCAGCTTGGCGATCATCGGCGTGCGCCCGAGCCCGCCGCCAAGCCAGACCTCCCAGCCGATGTCGCCCGCCTCGTTCGTCGTCGCTTTGAGCCCGATATCGTGGAACTTGATCGCCGCGCGGTCGTGCGGCGCCGCGGTCATGGCGAACTTGAACTTGCGCGGCAGGTAGGAGAACTCGGGGTGGAGGCTCGACCACTGGCGGAGGATCTCCGCCATCGGCCGCGGATCGAGCAGCTCGTCGGCCGCGGCGCCCGCGAACTGGTCGGTCGAGATGTTGCGGATGCAATTGCCCGAGGTCTGGATCGAGTGCATCTCGACCTCGTTCAGGTGCGCGATCATATCCGGGATGTCGCGCAGCTTGGGCCAGTTGAACTGGATGTTGGTGCGGGTCGTGAAGTGCCCGTAGCCGCGATCATAGGTGCGCGCGATATAGGCGAGCTTGCGCAACTGCCGGCTCGACAGCGTGCCATATGGAATGGCGATCCGGAACATATAGGCATGCAGCTGCAGATACAGGCCGTTCATCAGCCGCAGCGGCCGGAACTGATCTTCGTTGATCTCGCCCTTCAGCCGCCGCTCGACCTGGTCGCGGAACTGCGCGGTGCGCTCGCGAACGAACGCCGCGTCGAACTCGTCATATCGATACATGGCCGTCCCTATCGAGGTGCTGGCGGTCGAAACGCGGCGCGGTCGGACCCTCGGCGCGGATGCGCTCGCGGATACGGTCGGGATGGATCAGCCCGTCGCGCACGCTCACCGTTTCGATCTCGAGCGAATTGATGCGCATGGTTGCCTTGGTCGCCGCGATCGCCGCATCGCGATCCGCCGCCTGCTCCTTGGCGAACAGGCGCGCCTGCTGCAATTCCTCGACCCACTCGCCGCTTGGCGACAGATAGACCGTCGCTCCACTCATCAGCTCGTTGCCGGTGAGAATATCCATCATGCTACCCGAAATGTCTGTTCTGCGGCCTCGACCGATCCGGTCCAGTCGCCATGCGCCACGGCCTCGCCGATAAAGATGATCGCCGGGCCCTCCGGCAGATCGACCCCGTCGGCCGCAATCGCTCCGAGTGTCCCTCGATAAAGTGCGCGATCGGCGCGTCCGGCATTGGCGACAATCCCAACCGGCAGATCGGCCTGCATGCCGCGCACGATCAACCGCCGAGCGGCATCGCGGGCGATGGACTTGCCCATGTAGAGGGCGAGCGTCAGGCCCGACTCCGAGAGCGCGCGCCAATGGTCGAGCTCCTCGTTCTCGGCGCCGTGCGCAGTCGCGAACACAATGCCGGTGGAGACCTTGCGCAGCGTCACCGGTGTCGCGGTGTCGGCGGCCGCAGCGAGCGCCGCGCTGATCCCCGGCACGATTTGATACGGCACACCCGCCTTGCGCAGGGCCGCGAGCTCTTCGCCGGCGCGGCCGAACACCATCGGGTCGCCGCCCTTGAGCCGCGCGACCCGTTTGCCTTCTCGGGCGAGCCGGACCAGCAATGCGTTGATCTGCGCTTGGGTGAAAGAATGGTGGCCCTTCTTCTTGCCGACGCTGATGCGCTCGGCGTCGCGGCGGCCCATCTCGACCACCGCGTCGGGCACCAGTTGATCGTGGACGATCACGTCGGCGGCCTGCAGCAGCCGCTGGGCACGCAGCGTCAACAAATCCTCGGCTCCGGGCCCTGCCCCGATCAGCCAGACCTCGCCGGTCGCCGCGCCGGCGTGGGCTACGAGCAGCGCCTCGGGCGTGCCGACGCCGCTGACGAGATCCTCATAGAAGCGCCGCTGCTGCGGCTTGCCGAGTGTCCGAGCCACCCGTTCGCGTAGCGATCCCGCGAGTCTTGCGATCGCGCCCAACTCAGGCGCCAGCAGCGCCTCGATCCGCGCCCGCACCAGCCGCGCCAGCACCGGCGCATCGCCCTCGCTCGACACGGCCACCGTCAGCGGCGCGCGATCGACGATCGAGGGCACGTAGAAATCGCATTCGGCCGGGGTGTCGACGACGTTCACCGGAATGCCGCGGCGGCGCGCCTCGAGCTTGGCGCCCTCGGCGTCGGGGCTGACCTCAGCCACGAACAGCAGCGCGACGCCCTCCAGATCGCCCACCAGGAACGGGCGCGATTCAACCGACACCGCGAGGCCACTGAAATCGCTGATGATTTTCTGCGAGATAATGACGACTAAAGCAGTCGTCTTAACGGCCAACCGGGCTTTGTTGAGGGCTTCTTCTCCACCGCCGACGATGACGATGCGCTGACCCTCGACCTTGTAGCTGATGGGGAATGTGCTCAGTTCACCCATGCTTGGCCTCTTGGGCGTCGTATATGGCACGTCGGCCCCTGCGCACAAGCTATTGAAATCCAATAGCTTTTATTTTTCAACTCGACCCGCGGCGATGGAACGCCGCGCGCCTGCCGCCCGCCGCTCCGCCAAACAATTCCGCGCGGCACCCTGCCCGTGGAATGTTAAGCTATCCCTGCCGCTTCGGTACCCGCATGACGAGCCCGTCGAACTCCGGCTTGATCCGGATCTGGCAGCTGAGCCGGCTGTTGGGCTTCACCTCGAAGGCAAAATCCAGCATGTCCTCTTCCATCATCGAGGGCGGCCCGACCTTTTCCGTCCAGTCCGGATCGACATAGGCGTGGCAGGTCGCGCAGGTGCAAGCGCCGCCGCATTCGGCGATGATGCCGGGCACCCCGTTCATGATCGCGGTTTCCATCACGGTCGCGCCGACCTCGCCTTCGGTCTCGAAGGTCTGGCCGTCAGCGGTAATGAAGGTAATTTTGGGCATGCGCGCGTATAACTGCGGGCCCTGGGGCCCGCAAGCGCGCGGCAGTGCTGGCGGCTATGCAGCCAGCTCGATCCGGCGGGCGATGAAG
>Ga0265313_10000975_pt1 | contig 28296 bp, 24 predicted proteins | sample 4123metaG_FD_203122 | JGI IMG/M metagenome (GOLD analysis project Ga0265313, IMG submission 203122) | Rhizosphere microbial communities from Carex aquatilis grown in University of Washington, Seatle, WA, United States - 4-1-23 metaG | ecosystem: Host-associated > Plants > Roots > Rhizosphere >...
AGGCGTTCACGCTCGACCAATCCGAACTCACGACGATGCTCAAGAGCGTCGCCTACGCGCAATCGACCGACGAAACGCGCTACATCCTCAACGGCGTTTATTTCAACTTCAAGGACGCCAAGCTCTCGCTCGTCGCGACCGATGGACGCCGGCTCGCGCTTGTTTCGAAGGAACTCGAAATCCCCGCCGGCAGCGCCGGCGCGATCATTTTGCCAGCCAAGACTGTCGGCGAGCTTACGCGCCTGCTCGACAAAGGCGAAAAGCTGAAGATCAACTTCAACGATCGCCGCGCCGCGTTTCAAATTGCGACCGACAAGGACACCAGCGGCCTCATCGACCACGTCTATCTCTATTCGAAAGTCGTCGAGGGCAACTACCCGAATTACCAGCAGGTCATCCCGAAGGAGACGCACCAGCGCATCAAGCTCGAGCGCGAGCTTTTCCTCCACTGCGTGCATCGCGCCGCGCTCGTCTGTTCCGAGAAATCGAACTCGGTGAAAATCAAACTGACGAGCAACCTGCTCGAGATCACCGCGCAGAGCCCGGATTTCGGCGAAGCGCACGAGTCGATGGCGATTGGCTACAGCGGGCCCGAGCTGCAAGTCGCGTTCAACCCGGCGTTTCTTCTGGATCCGCTGCGTGCGCTCACGAAGGACGAGATTTTCTTCGAGGTGAAGGACGAGGTCAGCCCCGGCGTTTTCAAGACGCTCGACAGCTTCCTCTGCGTGATCATGCCCGTGCGGTTGAGCTGAGCCGCCGCGCCAGGGATTTCGCCCGCGAGTCCCGCGGCTGGCGGAATAACACGGTTGAGTCCGGGGCTTGTTCGGGTATATTGCTCGATCGCCGGCCTCCGTGCTTCCGATGCACCTCTCGTATTTCATACTTTCCGCAATCCTGCTTTCACTGGCGGTGATGCAGATCAACCAGCGCCTCGCCTCGCCGCTGCTCTCGATCATCGACCGGTGGCTGCGGTGGATCGTGTTCGCGTTTGGCGGTGCGCAAATCTGCCTCGAATTTCAATTGGTGGACCGGCCGTATTGGGTGCTCGTGATCGTGCTCTTCATCGCTTGGTTTCTCGGCGAGACGTTCCTGAACTGGCTCCGTGTGCATGCGTTCAGCGTCAGTCCGCTGCCATTGTTTCATCGTTACGAACTCAACCGCGATGGCGACGAATGGCCGATCCAGCCGCGGCTCCTGAAGCTGCGCGAATGGCTGCGCGCGCAGGGCTTCAAGCGCCTCCAGGCGCTGAAAGCCGAGATCGGCGGCGGCATTTATCTGCGCGTCTCGGTTTATCAGAGCGCCGACGCCACGATTCGCGCGCGGGTGATTTTTATCCCGCAGGCCAGCGGCGCGATGACGGTTTGCCACGAGCTGACTTCGCTCGCCGCCGACGAGAGCCGCTACATCACCGACAATCTCTACGCGCCCTTCGGCGGATTTTATCCCGACCACTGGTTTGTCGAGCGCACGCCGTGGCGGCGCTCGCTGGCCTCGCTGCTCCAGCGCCATCGCGCGCGGCTCACGCACGCGGGCGTGGCGGCCGTGCCGCTGGCGATCGATCCGCTGACCGATTCAAACGACACGCAGCAGGAACTCGATCGCGTGAACACCGAGCTTGGTTTTCTGCACAACCCACCCCAGCGCGAAGACCTCGGCAAGATCACGCACGAGGGCCGCTACCGCGTGTGGAAGGAAATCTGGATGCTCAACTACCTCGGCCGCGCGATGCGGTATGAGTGAAGGGCGGGCCGGCGTCACCGGCCGTGCGGTCACGCGAGCGTCCAACCGCCGTCGATCAACAGCGTCGCGCCGGTGATCAGCGCGGCGGCGGGCGAGGCGAGAAACACCACCGGGCCGGCTACGTCCGCCGGCGCGCCGATCCGCCCGAGCGGAATTCTTTTTCGCACCGACGCGCGAAACGCCGCGTCGTCGAGCCATTTTCGCGTGCCGGGCGTCGCGATGAACGTCGGTGCCACCGCATTGACGCGAATGCCGCGCGGCGCCCACTCGAGCGCAAGGCATTTTGTGAGGTGCGCGATGCCCGCCTTGGTCATGCAATAGACGGACTCGGTCGGCAGTGCGACCGCACCGGCTTGGGAGCCGATGTTAATGATGCAGCCGCGACGCTGCCGCAGCATGATTTTTCCAACCGCCTGCGCGGTGAAAAACGTGCCCTTCAAATTCACGGCGATCGTCGCGTCGAAATCGCGTTCGGTGATTTTTTCCGCCGCGTTGGGCGCGCCGATGCCGGCGTTGTTCACCAGAATGTCGATCCGCCCGAAATGGCGCGCGCCCTCGCGCACCGCCGCGATGATTTCCGCGGGCTTCGACACGTCCATCTGCACCGGCAGCACTTTGCGGTCGAGTCGCCGGATGCGCTGCGCGAGTTTTTTGCCGGAAGCCTTGTCGCGAAGCCCGAGAATGATGTCCGCGCCCGCCTCGGCCAGCGCGAGCGCACACGCGGCACCAATTCCCTTGGCCGCGCCGGTGACGAGCGCGACTTGTCCGGCGACACTAAACGAAGGCAAAGTTTTCATGCGACGGCCAACGGACTAGGCCGCGCGGTCGCCGCACACGAGCACAACATGGCGCACCGACCTAGCCGCCGATGTAGCTCATCTCCACTTTTTCGCGCGCCTCGCCGGCGGCGATCACCTCGGCGCGCTCGTCGCTGTAGCGGTCGAGCCGGCCCTGCCAGATTCGCGCGAGGAAATTTTCCAGCTCCGCGTCGCTTGCGCCCGCGCGCAGGCAGCCGAGCGCATCCCAACCCAGCGAGGCAAACAGGCACGTGAAAAATTTTCCATCGGCCGAGAGGCGCGCGCGGTGGCAGTCGCGGCAAAAAGGCTCCGTCACCGAGCTAATCAAACCGATTTCGCCGCGCCCGTCGCGGTAACGATACCGCGCCGCGACTTCGCCGCGATAACCGGGTTCGCACGGTTCGAGCGGCCATTTTTCGGCGATGCGCGCGACGATCTCCTTCGCGGGCACGACGCGCTCCGGCGCCCAGTGGTTCGTGTTGCCCACGTCCATGAACTCGATGAACCGCAGCGTGTGCCCGCGCGCGCGGAAATAGCCGCACAACTCCAGAATTTCGCCGTCGTTCACACCGCGCTGCACGACGCAGTTGATCTTCACCGGCAGCCCGAGCGCCGCCGCCGCGTCGACGCCGCGTAGCACGCGCTCGACCTTGAAGCCGAGCCCGTTCATCACGCCGGCGGTGGCGTTGTCGAGCGAATCGACGGAGACGTTGATCCGGTCGAGCCCCGCGGCGCGGAGAACGGGCGCAAATTTTTCGAGCAGCCAGCCGTTCGACGTGAGCGCGACATCGGGCACGCGCAGTTCCTCTTTCAACGCGCGCACGAGCGCCGGCACATCCTCGCGGAGCAGCGGCTCGCCGCCGGTCAGCCGCACCTTTTCGACGCCGAGCGCGCGAAACGCCCGCACGATCCGCACGATCTCCGCGAGCGACAGCAACTGCGGGTCGCGCAGAAACGCGTGGCCCGCACCGAACACTTCCTTCGGCATGCAGTAGGGGCAGCGAAAATTGCAGCGGTCGGTGACGGAAATGCGCAGATCGCGCAGAGGGCGGTTGAACTGGTCGGCGGGATGGGCCATGTAAAAGCGGCTTCACACCGCGACTGGTTGAGAGAATCTCGTTCGGCCGCGGCGTCCAGCCACTCCTGCGCTTTCTTCCATGATCACCCCGGCCGAGGCGGAAAAACTTATTCAGGCAAATCTCACGCCCTTCCTGCGCGAGGACTGCCCGCTCGCGGCCGCACATGGCCGCGTGCTGCGCGCCGACCTGCACGCAGACCGCGACCTGCCGCCGTTCGACCGCGTGACGATGGATGGCTTTGCGTTGCGCTCCACCGCGCTCGCCGCGGGCGTGAGCGCTTTCCGCATCGAAGCCACGCAGGCCGCCGGCATGCGCGCGCTCAAACTCGGCGCCGCGGCCGATGCGTGCATCGAGATCATGACCGGCGCGGTGCTCCCCGAAGGCGCGGACTGCGTCGTGCCGTTCGAGGAAACAAAACGCGCCGGCGCCGCGATGACCGTCGCGCCCGCCGCCGCGTTCGCACCCGGTTTCGCCGTGCATCGCCGCGGCAGCGATCATCGCGCCGGCGACGTGATCGTGCGCGCTGGCGCGAAAATCACCGGCCGCGAAATCGCCGTGGCCGCCGCCGTCGGCGCCGGCACGCTCACCGTCGCCGCGTCGCCAAAAATTGCCGTGATCGCGACCGGCGACGAACTGGTCGAGGTCGATACCGCCGTCGCGCCGCACCAAATCCGCCGCAGCAACGACCACGCGCTGCGGGCCGCGTTGATCGCGGCGGGCTATCCGCGCGTCGAACGTTTTCACCTGCGCGATGTCCGCCAGGAAATCGAGCACCGGCTCTGGCACATCGTCGCCGAATACGACGTCGTGCTCATCACCGGCGGCGTTTCCAAGGGGAAGTTCGATTTTTTGCCCGCGGTGCTCGACGCGCAGGGCGTGCGGAAAATTTTCCAGGGCGTCGCGCAGCGGCCCGGCAAGCCGTTCTGGTTCGGTATGACCTCGCGCCGCACGCCGGTCTTCGCGCTGCCGGGCAATCCCGTCTCCGTCTACACGTGTCTGCATCGTTACGTGCTGCCCGCGCTCGCGCACGCGAGTGGTGCGACGCCCGCCGCGCCACGCACCGTTGCGCTGGCGGCACCGGTGACGTTCAAGCCGGCGCTCGCCTATTTTCTCCCGGTCAAACTCTCGAGCGGCGAACACGCCGAACTGCGCGCCACGCCCGATCCGACCAACACCTCCGGCGATTTCTCGGGGCTAGTCGGCACCGACGGCTTCGTCGAATTACCCGCGGACCAGACCGAGTTTCCCGCCGGCTACATCGCACGCTTCTGGCCGTGGGTTTGAAGCGTTTGCCATTGGGCTTTTCGCGTTAGACACTTCTTGCATGCTCTCCCACCTCGACGACAAAAACCGGCCGGCGATGGTCAACGTCGGCGACAAACCCGTGACGAAACGCACCGCGCACGCCGTCGCGATCGTCGCGTTGCCCGCCGAACTCGCCGCGTTGTTGAAAGACGGCGAAATCACCACGAGGAAAGGCCCGATTTTCCACGCCGCCGTGCTCGCCGGTGTGATGGGCGCCAAGCGCACGAGCGACCTGATCCCGCTCTGCCACCCGCTCGGGCTCGACGATTGCCAGATCGAGATCAAACCCGACGCCGCGCACCGCGAGGTCGCGATCCACTGCCGCGTGCAGACGCACGCCAAAACCGGCGTCGAGATGGAAGCGCTCACCGGCGCGACGGTCGCCGCGCTGACGCTCTACGACATGGGCAAGGCCGTTTCGCCGGGCATCGTGATCCGCGAGGTGCGGCTGCTGGAAAAAACCGGCGGCAAGAGCGATTATCACGCCTCGTAACCGCCGCGCATGCCTTCCATCTACATCCAATATTTCGCAATCCTCCGCGAACAGCGCGGACTCACCCGCGAGCAACTCTCGACCGCCGCCGTGACTCCGCAGGCGCTCTACGAAGAACTGCGCGCCCGGCACAATTTCACTCTTCCGTCCGATCACGTCCGCGCCGCGGTCAACGGCGAATTCGCCGCCGCCGCCGCGCCACTGCGCGATGGCGACGAAGTGGTCTTCATTCCGCCGATAGCAGGTGGCTAGATAGTGTATATTAGCTTGTCCTGATAAGTTTTTTCGGTCGGCGCATATGATTGCGCCGGCGGGGTAATGGGCGCAGGCCCGTGAGGCCAGCCCCATGAAGACTCTCTACGTGTTCGCGTTGTTGATGGCGTTGTTTATGGTGTCTGCTCAGGCGCAGACCGCACCGACGATTGTGTCGTTGACACAAAGCCAGCGACTGATTCAGGGGCAGAGCCTTTCGCTGACCGTATCGGTGAATGGCACCACGCCGTTTACCTACCAATGGAACAAAGCCGGAGCGCCGATCACGGGTGCGACCACCAATATTTACACGATAGCTGCTCTCGCAGTCACTGACGCCGGCTCTTACACCGTGACGGTGACCAACACCGCCGGGTCGGTCACGAGCGGTGAAATTCTGATCGACGTTACGCCGGCGACAGCACCCACGTTTTATTACCAGCCAAGCAACGTCACCTATTTTGTCGGCGACACGATCAACCTCTACGCGTCGGTGAACGGCACGTCGCCACTCACCTTTGTCTGGAAAAAGGCGGGCACGACCGTCGCGACGACAGACAACTACTCCTACTCCAAGGCGAACGCACAGACCTCCGATTCCGGCAGCTATACCGTTACGGTGTCCAACATCGCCGGCTCCGTTACTTCCGCGGCTTTTACCGTGACGGTAAATCCCATGACCGCGCCCGTCTTCACCCAGGCTCCTTACAACGAGACGGTGAGCGCGGGCGGATATTTTTCGTTTTGGGCGAGTGTGTCCAATTCGAACGGGGTCACCTTTCAGTGGTATAAGGATCGAACAGCGATCGCGGGCGCCACGTCCTACTATTTCAGCGTTTGGTCGGCGCAGGCTGCGGATGCAGGCAGCTACACGGTTGTGGCGACCAACAGCGCCGGTTCCACGACAAGTGTCGCGGGGGTTGTGACGGTGCTGGCGGCGGTCGCACCCAGCAATGTCTCGATCACCAATGGTCCGATCACCGTCGCCGTGGGCGGGTCGTTTAGCCTTGATGGATGGGCCAGCGGCACCAGCCCGTTCACCTATCAATGGCGCAAAGACGGGGCGAACATCTCCGGCGCCACCTCTTCAAGTTACGGAAAATCCAGCGCGACCGCAAATGATGCTGGCACCTACACGTTGGTTGTGACCAACAGTGTCGGATCGGCCACCAGCGCGGGCACGTCGGTTTCCATCACCAGTGCGCTGGGGCCTGTCATCGTCTCCAACCCGGGATCGCGCACCGCTTACCCCGGAGACTATGTGTCACTATCCGTCAGCGCTACCGGCACCGGCTCACTCGGCTATCAGTGGAAGAAGGACGGCGTGATCATAACTGGTGCGACCAGCAGTTACTACTACGTTTCGTCCTCAGTTGCCGCCTCGGACTCTGGCTCTTACACGGTCGTCGTTAGCAACACTCAGGGCTCGGTCACATCACAACCGGCGATCCTGACCGTGCTGGCACCGGTTGCGCCCACGATTCAGTCCCAACCCGCGAATGTCTCGATCCCCGCGGGCCAGGCCATCAATCTGTCGGTGGGCGCTTCCGGCAAGCCCGCTCCATCCTATCAGTGGAAGAAGGACGGGGCGATCATTTCTGGAGCAACCAGCTACAGCTACTATAAGGGCAATGCCGCGTCCAGCGATTCGGGCAGCTATACCGTCGTGGTGACGAACGCCGCAGGTAGCGTCACCAGCCAGGCGGCAACCGTCACTGTGTCCGTGGCGGTCGCGCCCGTGATCACTTTGCACCCGGCGAGCGCCAGTCTGCTGCCCGGCGACAGCTTCTACGGCCTTTCCGTTGGTTACAGTAGCGGTTCCGCGCCAACGGTGGAATGGTTTCATGATGGCGTATCCCTGGGGAGTGGCTCTGCATCATTTTACATCTCCAACGCTCAACCCACCCACGCGGGCGCTTATACGGCGAAAGTCACCAACTCTGCTGGTTCTGTCACAAGTGACGAAGGCGTGATCACCGTCGATCTTTCCTCGGCGCGACCGGTCATCATTTATACATCGGGCAGTCAGGCAGTCGCAGTGGGAAATTATTTCGGGCTGTCGATCAACGTTTCACCGGCCACGACCAGCTACACGGTTGCGTGGAAGAAAGATGGCGTTGTCGTGCCCAATGCGAATTCGCTTTCGCTGGGTTTCTCGAATTTCAGCCGCGCGCTTGCTGGCAGCTATACCGCGGAGGTCACAACGTCAGCAGGGACGTTTGTCAGCCGCGAGATCGCGTTGAGCGTGCTCAACGACGGTGTGTCTCCCCACATCACGACAGATCCCGCCTCGCTCGCGCGCTATCCGGGTGACAGCGCCTCTTTTTCCGTTCAAGTGGATGGCGGCGAGACTCCGTTCACTTACCAATGGCGCAAAGATGGCGTGGACATTCCTAGTGGCATCTACTCCAGCTACAATTTCACGGTCGCGGCGGCCAGTGCGGGAGATTATGTGGTGGTCGTCACCAATCGTAATGGCTCAGTCACCAGCGGCGTCGCGACGCTCACCGTGACGCCAAACTCTGCGGTCGGTGTCCCCATCATCTCCTATCAGCCAGTCTCGCAAACCCTCACCGCGGGCCATTCATCGCTGAGCCTTGGCGTGCAGGTCTTGAACAATACGTCCGGCCAGACCTATCAATGGTATAAAGACGGCGTAGCCATTTCTGGGGCCACTGGCTCCAGCTATTATTCCCCCAGTTACGTCGCCGTGGCCGACGCCGGCCGCTACAAGGTTGTCGTCACCAATTCCGCCGGCTCGACGACAAGCGACGAAGCGGTCATCGCAGTCATCAGCCCCGCGACCGGCCCGATATTCACCATCCAGCCCCGCAGCCAGACCGCCTATGCTGGCGATTCGGTGAGCTTCACGGCATCCGCCAGTGGCAACTCGGCGGTAAGCTATCAGTGGCGCAAAGACGGCACCGCGATCGCCGGTGCCACCGACTCCACCCTCGCGCTAACCAACCTGCAGCGGAGCGATGCCGGTAATTACACCGTCGTCGCGACCGACGCCGATGGTTCCACTTCCAGTTCGATCGCGACCCTCACGATCCAAGCAGGCGTAGCTCCGACCATCACGAGCCAGCCCGTGCCGGTGGTTGGGGCTTTGGGTGGAACAGCTTCATTCAGCGTAGCCGCATCGGGCACGCCCGATCCCGACTACCAATGGATGAAAGATGGCAGCGAAATTCCCGGTGCCACACACGCCACGCTGCGGTTGACCAATCTTCGCGCTTCCGATGCGGGCGCCTACAGCGTTGTCGTGAGCAACTCCGCCGGCTCAGTCACGAGCCGAGATGCGACGCTCACAATTCCTACCACCGGCACTCCGCCCGCCTCCGCCCCGGTTTTCACGACGCAGCCGCAGAGCCAGGCCTATGCGCCTGGCGAGATGGCCAGCCTCAGTGTTGTCGTCACGGGGGTTCCAACCCCGACGCTCCAATGGTATAAGAACGGTGCTGCGATCGGCGGCGCGACGTCGGCCACGCTGTCGCTCGGCAAGATGACGCCCGAACTGGTTGCCCAATATTTTGTCGTTGCGACCAACTCCACGGCCGCGGTCACAAGTGCGACCGCAACACTTTCACTCAAGTTTGTGGGCACATATTTTGGCACGCTGAGCACCGGCGAAAGCTGGGCGCTCACGGTCAACGACGACGGCTCGGCGGTGTTCCTCGGCATGCTCTCGGCCAGCGGGCAGATCGTTTTTGACGACAGCGTCGTGCTCACGGCCACGGGCGATTTTAGTTTTGGCCAAGGTTCCACCGCGACATCGTCGCCCGCACGTGCGAGTCGCGCCATTGGTGTCCGAACGGCCGACCCGCTTGCAAGTTTCTATTTTACCGGATTGGTGACGGGCAATATCAGCGGCGGCACGGTCACCGGTCAGATCGCGGGCAATGGCACCACCCTGAGTGGTCAGGAAATCACCGCTTCGACCAGCGCTGCAACTTTTGCGGGCTACTATGAGGCGATTCCGCTCGGCACGGGACTGGGAGAAATTCACGCCCTCGTGGCCCCGAACGGGAGTATTCTCCTCATCGCCGTCGATGCGACCGGCGTGCGCGGTGGAGTTGGAACCGTGTCCGCCACCGGCACCTTCACGATCACGCAGAGTCAGTTTAGTTATTCCGGCAAACTGCTGAGCACGACAGGCTCAATCAGCGGCACCTACCAACCCGCGGGTGGAACCGCCGTCGTTATCGCCCCGCCTCCTTCCGCCGGCGGCGTGATGGGACGTCTCGTGAACGTCTCTGCGCGCGGAGTGGCGGGCAGCGGATCGGACACGTTCATGGCCGGATTTGTAATTGCCCCCGGGTCTGTGCTGAAGGGCGTGCTGGTGCGCGCCGTCGGCCCGACGCTTGCCACGATGAACGTCAGTGGGGCGCTCGCCAACCCGCAGCTCGTCCTCTACAAAGGTTCGACGCCGATCCTCGACAACGACGATTGGTCGGCGAGCGGTAATGCGACCGAGATCGCGGCGGCTGCGGCACGTTTGGGCGCATTTCCGTTACCCGCGGGAAGTGCGGACGCCGCGATCCTTACCCAGGTCGCTTCCGGCCTTTATTCCACTCACATCACCACTGCTGGCGCGACCGGCGTGGCGCTGCTTGAGGTTTATGACGCTTCCGCCCCCGGCGATGGCGCGCCGAATATCATAAATCTCTCCGCTCGAGACAATGTCGGTCTCGGCGACAACATCCTGATCGTGGGTTTTGTGATCGATGGGACTGCGCCAAAGAAAGTGCTGATCCGCGCAGTCGGCCCGGCGCTCGCCTCCCAAGGTGTAACCGGAGTCTTGGTCGATCCCAAGCTCCGCCTGTTCCACGGTGGCACGGTCCTGACCGAAAACGACAACTGGTCAGCCGGCGCCGATGGCCCGACGCTCGCGGCCGCAGCGCAAACGGTCGGAGCCCAGCCGCTGCCGAACGGCAGCAAAGACGCCGCGCTCCTCGTTTACCTCGCGCCGGGACTTTACTCCGCTCAAGTTAGTGGCGTGGGCGACACCACCGGCGTTGCACTGGTGGAAGTTTACGACGTGCCGTGACAAACGCCCGCGCGCGGCTAGCGTGCGGGCGATGAGCTTTCGCCTTTCCGCTGCGCCTCTCGACCCTGCCGCGCTGAAGCGCGATCTCCTCGATCCGCGCGCCGGCGCTTGCGTTACGTTCGAGGGCTGGGTGCGCGATCACAATTACGACCGGCCGGTGCTCGCGCTCGATTACGAGGCGTTCGCCGAACTCGCGGAGCGAGAGGGCGCGCGGATCATCGTGGAGGCGCGCGAGAAGTTCGACGTGATCGCGGTCGCGTGCGTCCACCGTGTCGGCGCGTTGCGGATTGGCGATCTCGCGGTGTGGGTCGGCGTGGCGGCGGCGCATCGCGGGGCGGCGTTCGAGGCGTGCCGCTACGTGATCGACGAAGCGAAGCTCCGCGTGCCGATCTGGAAAAAGGAGCACTACGCCGACGGTGCCAGCGAGTGGATCAACTGCGCCACCCGTGGGTCTGATACGGCACCGCCGAACTGACTCGTCTCGCGCCGAAAAATCCGCATCTTCGCCCCCATGCTGCTGCTTGCCGCCACCACCGCGCCCGTCACGGCGCTCGACAAATTGAAACAGGTTCCGCCCGCCTTCTGGTTGAAAGTCGGCCTCGCGGTGCTGGCCGTGATCGTGGCGGTCATCCTGTTGCGCAAGCTCGCCGGGATGAACAAGGTCGTGCTCACGATCGTCGTTCTGGTCGTCATGAGCGTCGTCGGTTTCAACTGGATTTACGAGCGCAACGAACCCGCCTGGGCCACGCCGGTCGTCGAGAAGCTGGCCGGGTTTTTCCCGTCGAAGGGCAGCTACGCGAACAAGCAGCAGCAGAAGCCGTGAGCGGCGCCGGCGAAGCCGCCCGGGCTGCTTTATGACGGTCCCGTGAAAAAACAGGGTGGTTTTTGCGGAAGGGCGCGAATAGATGCAGGGTTCCTTTCCCATGGCAAAAACGCATTCTGACGTCGGACTCATCGGCCTCGCGGTGATGGGCCAGAACCTCGCCCTCAACATCGCCGACCACGGCTTCCAGATTTCGGTCTTTAACCGCACCACCGAAAAGACGGACAAGTTTGTCGCGGAAAATCCGAATACACCCGGCGGAGTCGTCGGCACGAAGACGCTCGAGGAATTCGTCGCGTCGCTCGCGAAGCCGCGCAAGATGGTGATCCTCGTCCAGGCCGGCAAGGCGACCGACGCCGTGATCGACGGCCTCGTGCCGCTGCTCGAAGCGGGCGACATCGTGATCGACGGCGGCAACGCGCAGTGGACCGACACGATCCGCCGCGAAAAAGCGTTCCGCGAAAAAAACCTCCGTTTCATCGGCTCCGGCGTGTCCGGCGGCGAGGAGGGCGCGCGCTTCGGCCCGTCGCTCATGCCCGGCGGCGAGTTCGCCGCGTGGCTGGAATTGAAACCGATCTGGGAGGCCGTCGCCGCAAAGGTCGACGCGAAGACCGGCAAGCCGCTCACCGGCGCCGCGCCGGGCAAACCCATCGTCGGCGGCGTGCCATGCACGGCTTACATCGGCGAGAACGGCGCGGGCCACTACGTGAAGATGGTCCACAACGGCATCGAGTATGGCGACATGCAGATGATCTGTGAGGCCTACGCGCTGCTCTCCGGACTCCTCGGCCTGACGGCCGCCGAGCAGGCGGAGATTTTCACCGAGTGGAACCACGGCGCGCTCGACAGTTTTCTAATCGAGATTACCGCCGACATCCTGAAACAAAAAGATCCGCAGACGAAGCGGAAGGCGTTCGTCGATGTCGTCCTCGACACCGCCGGTCAGAAGGGCACCGGCAAGTGGACCTCGACCAACGCGCTCGACATGGGCGTGCCCGCGCCAACGATCGCCGAGGCGGTTTTCGCGCGCTGCGTCAGCGCCATCAAGGAGGAGCGCGTCGCCGCCTCGAAAATTCTGAAGGGCCCCGCGAAAAAATACCGCGGCTCGAAAAAGGCGCTCGTCGCCGCGATCCACGACGCGCTCTACTGCTCGAAAATCTGTTCCTATGCGCAGGGCTTTCAGCTCATGCGCACGGCGCAGAAGGAATACAACTGGAAGCTCAACTTCGGCGAGATCGCGCAAATCTGGCGGGGCGGCTGCATCATCCGCGCGGCGTTTTTGCAGAAAATCACCGAGGCCTACGCGCGGAAGCCCGATCTCGCGAACCTGCTCCTCGACCCGTATTTCAGCAAGACCGTGAAGACCGCGCAGACCAACTGGCGCAAGGTCGTGTCGCTCGCCGCCGAGTGCGGCGTGCCCGCGCCGACGTTCAGTTCCGCCCTCGCCTACTACGACAGCTACCGCTCGGCCCGGCTGCCGGCGAACCTGCTCCAGGCGCAACGCGACTACTTCGGCGCGCACACCTACGAGCGCGTCGATCAGCCACGCGGAAAATTCTTCCATGTCGATTGGCCGGAGCCGACCCGGCCGCAGCTGGCCGTTTAGGCGGAAGTCCGTTTTGGTTCCGACACCTCTTTCCGGGCCCGGTGGAAAGACCGTCCCGGAACTCGAAACGAAAATATCAGGCGCGACGCTAATCCCGATGGACTGCGCTCATGGCACGAGGACGGCCGCACCCTCGAAGCGGCCGGCGCGCAGATCGGCAAGGGCTTGGTTGGCCTCGTTGAGCGGATACCGCGTGGTCTGGGTGACGATGCCGATCGCCGGCGCCAGCCGCAGGAAATCGATCCCATCCTGCCGCGTGAGATTGGCGACCGACACGATCTGCCGCTCCTCCCAGAGCAGCCGATAGGGGAAGCCCGGGATGTCGCTCATGTGAATGCCCGCGCAAACGACCCGGCCGCCCTTGTGCACGGCTTTCAGTGCCAGCGGCACGAGATCGCCCACGGTGGCAAAGATGATCGCCGCGTCAAGCGGCTCCGGCGGCCTCTCGTCTGACCCGCCCGCCCAAGTCGCTCCGAGACGCCGCGCGAACGCCTGCGTGGCGGCATCTCCCGGTCGCGTGAAGGCAAACACCGACCGGCCCTGCCACTGGGCGACTTGCGCGACGATGTGCGCCGCGGCCCCAAAACCGTAAAGTCCCAGTTTTTTTCCAACGCCGGCGATCACGAGCGAGCGCCAGCCGATCAAGCCGGCGCAAAGCAGGGGAGCTAGGGCCACGTCGTCGCCCCGCTCGCCGAGCGGGAAGGCGAAACGCGCATCGGCGATGGCTGCCGTCGCAAAACCACCATCGCGCGAATAACCGGTGAAGAGCGGATGATCGCAGAGATTTTCCTGGCCGCCCGTGCAATACGGACAGACGCCGCAGGTGTGGCCGAGCCATGGTATGCCGACGCGCTCACCCATGCCCAGCCCCTCGACCCCGGCTCCGATCGCATCGATCCGGCCGACGATCTCATGGCCGGGGATGATCGGCACCTTCGGATTGGGCAGCTCGCCATCGACGACGTGCAGATCCGTCCGGCAAACGCCGCAGGCGGCCACTTTCAGCCGGATCTCGCCGGGTCCGGGTTGCGGGTCGGCGAGTTCCGTCCATTCAAGAGCCGCCCCAAGTTTCTTTAGCACCATCGCATGCATCGCGTTCTCCGGTTCCGCGAAAGGCGGATGCAGATTTCACGGATCGACGCCGACGCTCGTGATAAAATCGACCGGCGGCGGCTTCCGCTGGAAATGCGTCTTCACGCCTTACGATGAAGGGCGATCGGCATTTCGGCAATAGGGTGCTCAACCCACGGTTCCGCCAATCAAAGCCTTCCGTCAGTTCCAAAAACCTGAAAGGCGAAACCAAAAACCGGGGCGCCCTCGTGCTCTTCATAGGGTTAGACCCCATAGCCCGCGCGGAGCGCCGAGCGCATCTTTCTCTTCTGCTGACAACGGAGACCCATGACACGGATACAGCCTGACCGGCTGCCCGCCGATGCGGGGCTTCCAAAAAGAATAAATTCGGACGCGCCGCGCTTCGGCTTACATTTGCGCCATCACCCAACCAACCATCTTCCCGTCGCCGGTCTGGCCCCGTCTGGAGTGACGCGCAGCTTGCGTCCCGCCGGGAAGACCGGCCAGCCCGCGGAGGCGTCCGGTGGGAAACCCACTTTGGCGCCGTGAACGACAGGCTTTCCTGGCGACCCGGTCAAATATCTTAAACATGAAAACCATGAAGGCAGTGTGTATTTATTCATACGGCGGGCCCGAGGTCCTTGTATATGAAGACGCGCCGCGCCCCCATCCGGACGACGGCGAAGTGCTGATCCGTGTCCACGCTGCCGGGATCAACCCGGTGGACTGGAAAATCCGCGAAGGTCACCTCAAGGAAATGCTTCATCACACGTTGCCGCTCGTGCTGGGCTGGGACGTGTCGGGGGTGGTCGAGGCGCTCGGCAGCGGGGTCACCCGGTTGAAGGTTGGCGATGAAGTTTTCAGCCGGCCCGATATTTCCCGCGACGGAGCCTACGCCGAGTTTATCGTGATCAAGGAATCCGAAGTGGCGCTAAAGCCGAGGTCGGTCGATCACCTTCACGCGGCCGCCCTGCCGCTCGCCGGGCTGACGGGGTGGCAATCCCTGTTCGACGCCGGCGGCCTGCTCGCCGGCCAGCGCGTGTTGATCCACGCGGCCGCGGGAGGCGTCGGCCACGTCGCGGTGCAACTGGCAAAATGGAAGGGGGCCCATGTCATCGGCACGGCGGCGGCGCGGAACCACGACTTCCTGCGCAAGCTCGGGGTCGATCAAGTGATCGATTACGACACGGAGCGTTTCGAGGAAGCGATGCAGCCGGTGGACCTGGTCTTCGACACGATGGGCGGTGAGATTCAACAGCGCTCGTGGAAAGTGCTCAAGCGCGGCGGCATTCTGGTTTCAGTCATCAGTCCGCCCTCGGCTGAAGTCGCCGCGGCGCACGGGGCGCGGCAGGCGTTTGTGTTCACCCAACCGAACGCTGCGCAACTGGCCGAGATCGCAAAGCTGGCCGACGCCGAAAAACTCAAGGCGATCGTGGAAACCATCCTGCCCCTCTCCGACGCCACCCGTGGCCAGGAACTAAGCGAACGCGGTCACACGCGCGGCAAGATCGTGCTGCGGGTGGTCTAGCGTCGCGCCGACTCGCGCCTTCAGTCCGCGGAAACCATCATGACGAATTTCATCTTCTATGCCAATCCGACGCTGGCGATCGTTTGCGTGCCAGCCGGCGTTCCGGCGTCTTGTTCGCTCGAATCCGCCGCGCACCTCACCGGCGTGCATCCGGAAATGCTCCGTTATTACTGCCGGCTCGGCCTGCTTGGCGACCAGCGCATGGAATCGGAGGGCGATCCGACCTTCGACGATCATGCGCTCCAAGAGGTGCGCCGCATCGAGCATTATCGCCGGCACCTCGGAATCCATCGCCGCGCGCTGCCGTTGATCTGCGAGTTGCGGCGCAAGGGCGAGCGGCTGCAAATCGAACTCCGCTTTCTCCGCGTCCCGTGAACGCGCGGCGGTGGGGATCGCCCGTGTGGTCGCCGGAAAAATTTGTGGGTGGGCCTCCACCCCATAGTCGCCCGCGGCCCCCAAGCCTACTCTCACCGGCTCGGAAACAAGGCATCATTTTCTTCCCGCCGAAGACAACATCAACCAATGAAAAACAAATCCATCCGTCCCCTCGTGCTTTCCAAGCCCAGCGAGGATGATATCCGCGATTACGCCTACCACCTCTACGAGCAGAGCAGTTGTGCGACCGGCCATGACCTCGACAACTGGCTGGAAGCCACCGCCTGCCTGCAGGCGAATATTCCCCTTCACCGGTCCGGCACCCGTCTTCATCAGCATATCAATGGCCCGGAAAGTGGCGAACTCTCCGCCCTGTCCACCGAAGCCAGAGTCTTCGCATCCTGACTTCAGTTCGCTCCTCCGCTGGAAGAGCGGAAAGCGGACGCGTTTCGTCTTCGCGTATGAGCGATCTTGTTCTGGAAACCAAAGCCCTGACCCGCCGCTACGGCGCATTCACGGCGGTTGATGCCGTCACCCTTTCGGTCAATGCCGGTGAGGTCTTCGGGTTGCTCGGCTCCAACGGCGCGGGCAAGACGACCACGATCAAGATGCTCACGACGCTGTTGCCGCCCACTGCGGGCGAGGCGCGCGTGGCTGGATTTTCGATCACCACCGAGGCGGTCGATGTCCGCCGCGCCATCGGCTATGTCCCGCAGGCGGTTTCCGTGGACGGTTCGCTCACCGGCTACGAGAACCTGCTCATCTTCGCCAAACTTTACGATTTGCCGCGCCGCGAGCAGCAGGCGCGCATCCGGGAGGCGCTGGAGTTTATGAACCTGACCGCCGACGGCGGCCGCCTCGTGGGCGAATACTCCGGCGGCATGGTCCGCCGCCTGGAAATCGCCCAATCCACGCTGCACCGGCCGCGGGTGCTCTTCCTCGACGAACCGACCGTCGGGCTCGACCCGATCGCGCGCGACGCGGTTTGGAAACATCTCGTGGACATGCGGGCCAACTACGGCACGACCCTGTTTTTCACCACCCACTACCTCGAGGAAGCGGAGAGCCATTGCGATCGCATCGCGATTATGCATCTGGGCAAGGTGGCGGCGCTCGGCACCTGCCAGGAACTCGCGGCCTCGCTCGGCGGCGGACCCCACACGCTGAACGATGTCTTCGTCCACTACGCCGGCACCGCGCTCGATTCCGGCGGCACTTTCCGCGACGTATCCGCCGAACGCACCACGGCTCAGCGTCTCGGCTAGCTCCCTTCCAATGACCGCCAAGTTCATCCACCCGTTAACCGGCTTTGTCGAAAAGACCTTTGTCATCGCCGAGTTTGAGTTGCGCAAGCTGCGCCACGATTTCACGGAACTCGTCACCCGCGCCCTCCAGCCCGCGCTTTGGCTGCTCATCTTCGGGCAGGTCTTTGCGCGCGGCGGAGCGATGCAGACGGGCAACGTTCCATATCTGGACTTCATCGCTCCCGGCATCCTCGCCCAAAGCGTTCTCTTCGTGGCGATTTTTTACGGCATCAATGTCATCTGGGAACGCGACCTCGGCATCGTGCAGAAATTTCTCGCCAGCCCGACCCCGCGCGCGGCGCTGGTGCTCGGCAAGGGTTTCTCCGCCGGGTTCCGCACCCTCTCGCAGGCGGCCATCGTTTACGGCCTCTCGCTGTTCCTCGGCGTGAAGCTGAATTGGAGCCCGCCCGCGCTCCTCAACGTGCTGATCGTCGTCGTCCTCGCCTCGACGCTGTTTTCGACGTTTTCGCTCGTCATCGCGTGCATCGTGAAAACACGCGAACGTTTCATGGGCGTCGGCCAGGTGCTCACCATGCCGCTGTTCTTTGCGAGCAACGCGATTTACCCCACCGACATCATGCCCGGCTGGCTGAAGGTCGTTTCTCATCTGAATCCGCTGACCTACGTCGTCGATGCCCTGCGCACCTTCATGCTGGCCGGCAGCACGAGCACCTTCGGTCTGGGCCGCGACTATGCCGTCATGCTCGTGACCACGACCATCCTGGTGTTCGTCGGCGCCCGGTTGTATCCGCGTCTCGCGTCGTAACAACGAGGTGGCGGCGAAACGGGAGTCCTGTTTGCGCCAAATTCCGAATGGGGTGCCTCCTTTACAAATGAATATAAAATCATGAACGCCACACCACCCGCCGGTCCCGCTTCGTCCCCGCCACCGCAGGGCCTCGAAGCCCTGACCGAGCTGGCCATGGATCTGCGCTGGTCGTGGAATCACGGTGCGGACGAGTTGTGGCGGCGGCTCGACCCCACGCTCTGGGCGCTCACGCATCATCCCAACGTGGTGCTCCAGACGGTCTCGCGCGAAAAACTGGCGGGCGCCCTCGCGGACCCGGACTATGGCCGGCTGCTCGACGTCATGGTCCAAGCCAGGCGGAAGGCAGTGGAGACGCCCGCCTGGTTTCAAACGAAATATCCCCGGGCTCCCCTCACGTGCGTCGCCTATTTCTGCATGGAATTCATGCTGAGCGAGGCTCTCCCGATTTATTCAGGTGGGCTCGGCAACGTGGCCGGCGACCAGCTCAAGGCCGCCAGCGATCTCGGCGTGCCGGTCATCGGCATCGGCCTGCTCTACCAGCGCGGCTATTTCCGCCAGGTGATCGACCGGAACGGGGCGCAGCAGGCACTCTATTGCTACAACGACCCCGGACAATTGCCGATCACGCCGGTGCGCCAGCCGAACGGCGAATGGCTGCGACTGGAGATCGTGCTGCCCGGTTACTCCGTCTGGTTGCGCGCCTGGCAGGTGCAGGTCGGCCGGGCCAAACTCTACCTGCTCGACGCGAATGACGCAGCCAACTTTCCGGTGCATCGCGGAATCACCAGCGAACTGTATGGCGGCGGCCCGGAATTGCGCCTGAAGCAGGAAATGGTGCTCGGGTTGGGCGGCTGGCGATTGCTCAACGCGCTCGGGATCAAACCGGACGTCTGCCATCTCAACGAAGGGCATGCGGCGTTCGCCCTGCTGGAACGCGCCCGGAGTTTCATGCAGGAGGCGGGGCTTCCGTTCAACGTCGCGCTGGCGGCGACGCGCGCCGGAAATCTCTTCACCACGCACACGGCCGTCGCCGCGGGGTTCGACCTTTTTTCCCCGGCATTGATGGAGCAATATCTCGGGCGGTATGCCCGCGATAAGCTCGATATTTCGCTGCGCGATTTTCTCGCATTGGGACGCCAGAATCCTGACGACGCGAATGAACCTTTCAACATGGCCTATCTGGCGACGCGCGGAAGCGGGGCGGTTAACGGCGTCAGCCGATTGCATGGCCGGGTGAGCCGGCGCATTTTTGCGCCGCTTTTTCCCGAGTGGCCCGAAGGCGAAGTGCCGGTCGGCCATGTGACCAACGGCGTGCACATGCCGACCTGGGATTCGGCGGCGTCGGATGCGCTCTGGACGGAAGCCTGCGGCAAGGAGCGGTGGCTGGGGACGTCGGCCACCTTGGAGGCGGACATCCGCCGGGTCTCCGATGAAAAACTCTGGGCGTTGCGCGCCGTCGGCCGAAAATCCCTGGTGGAATACGCCCGCGAAAGCACCGGCCGGCAGATGGCCGTCGGCGGAGCGGGCCCGGAGGAGATCGCCCGGACCCAGGGACGGCTCGATCCCGGGGTTCTGACCCTCGGCTTTGCGCGCCGTTTCGCGACCTACAAAAGACCCAACCTCCTGCTGCACGATCCCGACCGGCTGATCCGGATCCTGACAAATTCCCGGCGTCCGGCGCAGCTCATCATCGCGGGCAAGGCGCATCCGGCGGACGAAGCCGGTCAGGCGCTGATTCAGGAGTGGACACGTTTCATCCGACGCCGCGATGCGAGCCCGCCAGTGATCTTTTTGGCCGATTACGACATGCTTTTGGCCGAACGCATGGTGGAGGGGATCGATGTCTGGATCAACACGCCCCGGCGACCTTGGGAGGCCAGCGGCACGAGCGGCATGAAAGTGCTCGTCAACGGCGGCATCAATCTCTCCGAGTTGGACGGCTGGTGGGCGGAAGCCTATATGCCGGAAATCGGCTGGGCGTTGGGTGACGGCCGCGAGCATGGCGACGATCCCGCGTGGGACGCCGCCGAGGCCGAGGCCCTTTACGAGCGGCTCGAACAGGAAGTGATCCCGGAATTTTACGCCCGCAACGAAAAGGGCGTGCCCGTCGCCTGGGTGGCGCGTATTCGGGAAAGCATGGCGCGATTGACGCCCAGGTTTTCGGCCAGTCGCACGGTGCGCGAATACACCGAGCAGCACTATCTTCCCGCCGCCGGCGCGTATCGGGCGCGCGCCGCCGACCAGGGCGCGGTGGCCCGGAAGCTGGTTGATGGGCAAAACGCGCTCGCGCCAAAATGGGCCGCAATCCGCTTTGGTGCGTTGAGCGTGGAAACCAACGGGGAGCAGCGCGTCTTCGCAGTGGAAGTTTTTTTAAGCGACGTCAGCCCGGATGCAGTCCGGGTGGAGCTTTATGCCGACGGAGTGAAGGGCGGTGATGCCGTGCGACAGGAGATGACGCGCGTGCGCTCGCTGGCGGAAGGGCCGGGCGGCTACGCCTATAGCGCGACGTTCTCGTCCGACCGGCCGGCGACGGACTACACCGCGCGTCTCATCGCGCGCGGGGAAGGTCTCACGGTGCCGTTGGAGTCCAACTGCATCCTCTGGCGGAAATGAGCCGGTGCCAACAGGCGACGGGCTACTTTTTTCCGTTCTCCGCCAGCGCTTCCTTCACCCATACGCCAAAGTGCGGCGTGGGCGTGTAATTCCAGTCGGCGATCAGGCACGGCGAGGCGGTCGGGTGAAAATCCCACGCGAGCCAGTTCCAGCGATGCGCCTCCAGGATGGCGATCATCTCGCGGCCCCATCTTTCGTCGTTGTAATTCCAATCCTTCGGGAACTTCCACATCTTTTCGTCCGACCCGAACTCCGTGACGATGAGCGGGAGCTTTTGCGCGAACGCCTCCGTGCGCGCCGTCCACTTCGCGAGCGTTTCGCGGCCGATGTGTTCGTAGGGGTGCGGATACGGATGCGCGGCATAAATGATCCCGTGGCCCTTCGGATCGGCGAGTTCGCGGGCGCCGGGAATGCCTTCGAGTTCGTAAGCCCAGTTGATGCCGCCGGCGACGATCACGTTTTTTGCGCCGGTCGAGCGGATCGCCTCGACGAGCGCGGGCAGGCCGACCGCCTCGTAAGCGAGCGTGATCTTCGTTTTCTTGTCGGTCTCGGTGACCGGACCGCCCTTGAGCCACTGGTCCCAGGTGATGTGCGACGGCTCGTTGTAGAGATCGAACAGCACCGCGGGTTGATGGCGGTAGCGCGGCGCGAGGTCCTTCCAGAAAGCGATGCTGTTTTTGTCGGGCAGGTTGTGCTGGCCGATGTTTTTGCCCCACTCGCCGGCGTCGGACCAGTGGAGGTCGAGCAGGATGTAGGCGTTGTGCGCGGCGCAGAAATCGACCAGTTGCCTGACGAGCGCGCGATAGGCTTTGCCGCCGTCCTTCTGCTCGGGCGCCTTGCCGAACCAGCGGTCCTGCGAAAGCGGCAGCCGGATGAGGTTGGCGTGCCACTCGTTCACGACGACCTCGACGGTTTTGAGAATGTGGCCCTGGCCATCGTCCGACCATTCCATGCTGGCGCAGTTGACGCCGCGCAGGCGGACCGGCTGGCCGTCGGCCGTCACCAACTGGGTGCCGACCACCTTGAGCGCCGCCGGCGTTGCCGAAAGCGAGGCGAGGATCGTGAAGCTCACGGCCAGACCAAAAAAAATCCGGACCCACGCGCGCGAAAAGAAGTTTGTCGTCATAACGCGCCCCGACGCTGCCTGCACCGCGGCTTCCGCGTCAACGCTCGGCTGCGCGTCACCGCGACAGCCGAAACCCGGCGAGCAGCAGCCGCGGCGTGCCGGTGCTCACGATCCCGTCGGCGGAGCGGTCGGTTTCGATCCGATGGTCGAACAGGTTTTCCGCGCTGAGAAACAACTCCGCGCCGGCACGCAGCGTCACGCTCGCGGAGAAATCGATGACCGTCGCGGGCGCGAGCCGCAGCGTGTTCAAGTCGTCGGCGAACTGTTCGCCGATCCAGCGCGCGCGCGGCGACACCGTCCAGCGCCCGGCTTTCCACGTGAGCCCGGCCGTGGCGCTGTGGCGCGGCACCTCCGCGAGCCGCAAACCCACGAGCTGCGGCGCGACCGCCGCGCGCGTGACCGTCGTGTCGTCGAGCAGATATTGCGCGGTGAAGGCGAGCGCGGGCGCGATCTGCCAGCGCGCCGTCGTGGCGACGCCCTGCACACGCGCCCGGTCGAGATTGAGCCGCCGCTGCGCCGTGCCGCCGGCGGGCACGACGCCGATGCCGGGCACGTTCGCCGGCCCTTGGGCGATCGTGACGTTCGCGACCGGATCGTGCAGCTCGTTGCCGAACGCCGCGACGCCGAGATCGAACGCGCGCCAGACGACGTTTGCGCCGACTTCGCCGCTCGTGACCGTCTCGGTGCGCAGGTCGGGATTCGCATCGGTGATCACGTTGCCTACGCGAAACGGCCGGTAGAGTTCGTTCAGCGTCGGCCGGCGAAACGCCTGCTGCGCGCTCGCGTGCAGCCGCAGCGGCCCGGCGACCGGCCAGACGACGCCCGCGCTTGGGCTGAAGGCCGTGCCGTCGCGACGCGGAAATTCCTGGTCGCCCGCCGGCGCGCCGGAGGCGAAATCGCGGCGGTGCCCGTCGGTGTCCCACCAGCCATCGACGCGCAGCCCGAGCGAGGCGCGCACCTCGCGGGCGAGCGCGCGGCTGTGTTCGACAAAAACGCCCGCGGTCGTCTGCCGCCCGCCCGCGAAGCGGCGGTGCGTGAACGCGCCGTTGACGAACGCCGAATCCTCGCGCGTCTCGCCGCGCACGTCGCGCGTGTCAAAGCCGAAACTGGTGCGCGCCTCCGGCGACTCGCTCCACTCGCCCACCCACGCGAGCCCGATCGCGGTCGAGGGCACGGCGAACTGGTTGCTCGCCGGCGTCTCGGCGGTGCGAGTGGCGTTGACGGAACTGAACGTGCTCGAATAGCCCTCGCTCTGCGCGTAGGTGGTTGCGTTCCATTCAAACGACGCGGTCGGCTGCGCCGCGATGGCGACGGAGGCGAACGTTTCATCCGTGCTGTTGCGCTGGTAAGGCGTGCCGTTGCCGCGGTCCTCGTCGAATTGGCGCACGGTGATCGTCGCCGTGGCGTTCGGGCTGAGCGGCTGGCGCCAGCGCGCGGTCAGCCAGCGCGCGCGGCTGCTCGCGGGCGTGTCGATCGGGCCGCGATTCTCGGGCGCGACCACGTAAAAACCGTCGGTCGAAAAAAACCGACCGAGCAATTGCAGCGTGCCGGAACCGACGGGCTCGGTCGCCTGCGCCTCGACCTCCTGGGTGTCGAAACTGCCGGCGCGCGCGGCGAGGCGCTCGCGTTCGCCGAGCGCCGGCTCGGTGAAAAGCTGGATCACGCCGCCGAGCGCGGCATTGCCCCACGCACTGCCGCCGCCGCCCGGCACGAGCTCGACGCTCGCGAGCGATTCGCGCGGCACCTGGCTCCAGAGCACCCAGCCGCCGAACGGGTCGTTGAGCGGCACGCCATCGAGCAGCACGAGCGAACGGCTCGCGCCGCTCGGGCCGAGGCCGCGCAGCGAGACGCCCTGCGTCGTCGGATTCGCGACGAGGCTGTCCGTGCGGCGGAAGAGGCTGAAACCCGGGATGTCCCGCAGCGCGCCATCGACGGTGGCGTTCGGCATCTCGCGCATCTCGTCGCCGGTCAGCGTGACGTGCGAAAACGGCACGTAGTCGGCCGCTTCGTCCGCGCGTGTAGCCGTGACGAATACGGGCGACAGCGGCACGATCTGCGCCGACGCTCGCGGAAATACGAGGGCGGCGCCCAGCAAAACCAGCGCCCGAATATGGCGACGTCCGACCGCGCGCGTTTCAGCCCGCGATTTGCATCCGGCGCGGGACGGCGGCAAGTCCGCGCGATTTTCGATCTGGGTTGGTTGTCTCACTGGGTTTGGGCGAGGGCGCATGAATGTGTCGATTACTGCCCGAATTGTTCCAGCGATTTCGCGCGCAGCGTGCGTTATTGTCGGCCGACGGCCAACTGCTCCGCCATCTGCTGACACATCCAATCCTTGTGTGGCGAACGCTGCCGTGTTGCGTATGATCCTCCCCGCATGAGCAACATTCGCGACTTCGCCGCTGCGAAGGCCAGCCACCGCAAAATCGTCGTTGTCACCGCCTACGACGCTTGGTCCGCGCGGCTGCTCGCCGATGCGCCCGTGGACGCCCTGCTCGTCGGCGACAGCGCGATGATGGTCGTGCATGGCGAACGCGACACCCTCGGCGCGACCGTCGAGCTCATGGCGCTCCACACCCGCGCCGTCGCCCGCGGGGCGCCGGACAAATTCATCGTGGCCGACCTGCCCTTCCTCGCGGCGCGCAAGGGCCGGGCGCACGCGCTCGATGCCGCGGCGCAACTCCTGCGCGCCGGCGCGCACGCCGTTAAAATCGAGGGCGTGCGCGGCCACGCTGACGTCATCGCGCACCTCGTCGAAACCGGCATCCCCGTCATGGGCCATCTCGGCTTGCAGCCCCAGTCGGTCCGCGCCATCGGCGGCTACGCCGTGCAAGGCCGCGATGAACCCGGCGCCGCGCGCCTGCGCGAAGACGCCGCCGCGCTCGAAGCCGCCGGCGCCTTCGCACTGGTGCTCGAGTGCATTCCGCAAAAACTTGCGCGCGCGATCACCGCGGCGTCGCATATTCCGACGATCGGCATCGGCGCCGGCGCCAGCTGCGATGGTCAGGTGCTCGTGCTCCACGACCTGCTCGGCTTCAACGCCGACTTCCATCCGCGCTTCGTCCGCCGTTTCGCCGACGGCGCCGCGCTCGTGCGCACCGGCGTCGCCCGCTACGCCGCCGCCGTTCGCGCCGGGAAATTTCCGAACACGAAGGAAAGTTTTTCATGATCGTCATGCCCCGCCTCATTCACACGGTCGCCGAGTGGCGTGCGCGGCGCGACGAGCATCGCGCCGCGGGGCGGACCGTCGGCTTTGTGCCCACGATGGGCGCGTTGCACGAGGGACACGCCTCGCTCTTCCGCGCGGCGCGCCGCAACTGCGATGTCGTGCTCGCGTCTGTCTTCGTGAACCCGACGCAGTTCGACGAGCCACACGATTTCGCCAAATACCCGCGCACGCTCGGTGCCGACCTCGCGCTGATGGAGGCCGCCGGCGTCGATGTCGTCCTCGCGCCTACCGTCGCCGAGATGTATCCCAACGGCACGCGTTACTCGGTTCAGGAATCGGATCAAAGTCTTGCGCTTGAAGGCGCGCACCGGCCCGGCCATTTCACCGGCGTGCTCACGGTCGTCATGAAGCTGCTCCAGATCGCCGACGCGGAGCGGGCGTATTTCGGCGAAAAGGATTTTCAGCAGCTCCAGCTCGTCCGCGGCATGGGCGAAGCGTTTTTTCTCCGCACCGAGATCGTCGGCTGTCCGACCGTGCGCGAACCCGACGGCCTCGCGATGAGCTCGCGGAACACCCGCCTCTCCGCCGCCGAACGCGCGCTCGCGCCGCAGTTTCACGCCACGCTGGTTTCGGCGCTGACGCCCGTGGACGCGCGCGCGCAACTCGCCGCCGCCGGCTTCGCGGTCGATTATATTGAAGACCGCGACGGCCGCCGCTTCGGCGCCGTGCGCCTCGGCCTCACCCGTCTCATCGACAATGTCCCGCTCTAACGTCCTTTTCATCCTCAGCGGCTCGATCGCATGCTACAAGGCGTGCACCGTCATCTCGCGGCTCGCGCAGGCGGGCGTGACGGTGCAGACCGTGGCGACACCGGCGGCGCTGCGCTTCGTCGGCGCGGCCACGCTCGAGGGCCTGAGCGGCCGGCCGGTGTTTTCCGATTTGTTCGAGAACGGTCGCGCGCTCGATCACATCGATCTCGCCCGCGCCGCCGACCTGGCGCTCGTCTGTCCCGCAACCGCCAACACGATCAACCGCCTCGCCGCCGGCCTCGCCGACGACGCGGTGGGCGCGCTTTTTCTGGCGTGGGAGTTGCAGGACAAACCGTGGTGGCTCGCGCCCGCGATGAACACGCACATGTGGGAGCATCCCGCCACCGCCGCCGCGCTCGGGAAACTCCGCGCGTGGGGCGTGCGCGTGCTCGATCCCGCCGACGGTGCGCTCGCCTGCGGCGAAATCGGTCCGGGCCGGCTCGCCGAGCCCGAGCAGATCGCCACCGAGGTGCTCGCGGCGCTCGCGAAAAAATGAACCTGCTCGTCACCGCCGGGGCGACGCGCGAGCCGATCGACGCGGTGCGGTTTCTTTCGAACGTGAGCACCGGCGCGACCGGCGCCGCGCTGGCCGACGCGTTCGCCGCCGCCGGCCATGCGGTCACGCTGCTGCGCGGCGAAGGCGCGGCATCGACGAAGACCGTTCGTGATGAGGAAATCTTTTCGTCGGCGCAGGATTTGGCGACGCGACTCCGAACAAGGCTGGCCGGCGGAAATTTCGACGCGGTCGTGATGACCGCGGCGGTGTCCGACTTTCGGCCGGAGGCGAGCGCGGCCGGGAAAATTTCGTCGCGCACCGAGCAGCTTACACTGCGGCTCGTCCGCAATCCGAAGATTCTACCGCAGCTCAAATCCTGGGCGCCGCGCCCGCTGCGCGTGATCGGCTTCAAACTGACGGTCGGCGCCGACGCCGGCGCCCGCCGATCCGCGGTGGCGGCGCTGTTCGCCGCCGGCGGTGTCGATGCGGTCGCATACAACGATCTCGCCGAGATTCGCGCCGCGCCGCGCGCCGAACATCCGTTTTGGCTGTATCGCACGCCGGACGCTTTGCCGTTGAAGATCGTCGGCGCTTCCGCGCTTGCTGTCGCCATCGCGAGCGAAATGAAAGGAGCCGCGTGACCAATTCCGGCCCGCGGCGCGTCCTCGCGCTGTCGATCGGCAACACGTCGCTCTTCGCCGGCGTTTTTTCCGGCGCGCGGCTGACTGCCGCCTTTCGCTTCGCGCCGGCCGAACTTTTTCGCCTTCCGCGCCGCGTGCGCGGCCGCATCGACGCGGCCGTGTTGTGCTCGGTCGTGCCGGCGCTGACGCCGGATGTCGTGCGGCTCGTCCGGCGCGCGTGGAATCTCGAACCGCGGCAGCTCACCGCCGATGCGCCGCACGGACTGAGGATCGGCTACCGCCGGCCGCGCGAACTCGGCGCGGACCGCCTCGCGGCGGCGCTCGGGGCGCGGGAAAAATTTCCGCGGCGCAACACGATCGTCGTCGATTGCGGGACGGCGACGACCGTCACGGCGCTGCGGCGCGACGGCACGCTGCTGGGCGGCGCGATTTTTCCCGGGCTCGCGCTCTGGCCGGAAATGCTCATGACCCGCACCGCGCAGCTTCCGCGTGTTACGCCGATGCGCCCGCGTGCGGCGCTGGGCCGCTCGATGCGCGCGGGCATCGCGAGCGGCGTGTTTTTCGGACACGCGGGCGCGATCCGTGAAACCGTCGCACGCGTGCGGGCCGAGGCGTTTGGCAAGGCCGCCGGGATCATTCTCGGCACCGGCGGACACGCGCCGTTGTTCAGCCGCGAAAAGCTTTTTACCGCACTGGAACCGAACTTGGTTTTGGAAGGTTTGCGGGCGTTTGCGGAGGGCGCGTCTCCGCTTAGTGTCGCCCTATGATTGCCACGGATGACATTATCGAAGCCGAGGCGGAGCGGCTGCTCCGCTCGCTCCTGCACGTGGACTGCGACCCGCACGGCCGGTCGTGGAATCTCGACACCTGCCGCGCGATCGCGCCGCTCACGCTCGAGATCAACCGGCTGAAGCGCGAGAAGGACGCGGTCATCCTCACGCACTCCTACGTCGAGCCGGAGATCGTTTACGGCGTCGGCGATTTCAAGGGCGACTCGTATTTCCTGAGCGAGATGGCGAGAAAATCGCGGGCGAAGATCATCGTGTTCACCGGCGTCGTCTTCATGGCGGAGACGGCGAAAATCCTCTCGCCGGACGCGACTGTCGTCGTGCCCGACCGGCATTCCGGCTGCTCGCTCGCGGACTCTATCGACGGCGAAGGTGTGGGGCGGTTGAAGGCGCTTTATCCGGACGCGACGGTCGTCTGCTACATCAACAGCACGGCCGAGGTAAAGGCCGAGTCGGACGTGT
>Ga0265313_10000977_pt1 | contig 28255 bp, 31 predicted proteins | sample 4123metaG_FD_203122 | JGI IMG/M metagenome (GOLD analysis project Ga0265313, IMG submission 203122) | Rhizosphere microbial communities from Carex aquatilis grown in University of Washington, Seatle, WA, United States - 4-1-23 metaG | ecosystem: Host-associated > Plants > Roots > Rhizosphere >...
GAGTTCATCAACCCGTCCAATCCGTGGACGCATTTCCGCGAGGCGACCTGGGACGAGGCGCTCGACCGCGCCGCCGGCGGCCTTAAGAAGATCCGCGACCGCGACGGTCCCAAGGCGCTCGCCGGCTTCGGCTCGGCCAAAGGCTCGAACGAAGAGGCCTACCTGTTCCAGAAGCTGGTGCGTACCGGCTTCGGCACCAACAACGTCGACCACTGCACGCGCCTCTGTCACGCCTCGTCGGTGGCGGCGCTGCTCGAAGGCGTCGGCTCGGCCGCGGTCACCGCGACCTTCAACGAGTGCAAGAACTCGGATCTCATCATCGTCATCGGCGCCAACCCGACCGAGAACCACCCGGTCGCCGCCACCTTCTTCAAGCAGGCCGCCAAGCGCGGCGCCAAGCTCGTGGTGATGGATCCGCGCGGGCAGGCGCTCAAGCGCCACGCCTGGCGCATGATGCAGTTCAAGAACGGCGCCGACGTCGCCATGCTCAACGCCATGCTCAACGTCATCGTCGAGGAGAAGCTCTACGATCAGCAGTACATCCAGACCTACGTCGAGGGCTTCGAGGCTTGGAAGGAGAACATCAAGGACTTCACGCCCGAGGAGATGGAGCCGATCTGCGGCATCCCCGCCGACACGCTGCGCGAGGTCGCGCGCACTTACGCCCGTGCCGAAAGCGCCATCATCTTCTGGGGCATGGGCGTGTCGCAGCACACCCACGGCACCGACAATGCGCGCTGCCTGATCGCGTTGGCGCTGATCACCGGCCAGATCGGCCGGCCCGGCACCGGGCTCCATCCGCTGCGCGGCCAGAACAACGTGCAGGGCGCGTCGGACGCTGGCCTCATCCCGATGTTCTTCCCCGACTACAAGTCGGTCGAGAACCCGGAAATCCGCGCCCAGTACGAGAAGGCCTGGGGCGTCAAGCTCGATCCCAAGCGCGGCAAGACCGTGGTCGAGATCATGGACGCCGTGCACGCCGACGAGATCAAGGGCATGTACATCGAGGGCGAGAACCCGGCGATGTCGGATCCGGATCTGAACCACGCCCGCCAGGCGCTCGCCCATCTTGAACACCTGGTGGTGCAGGATCTCTTTCTCACCGAAACCGCGGTCTATGCCGACGTCGTCCTGCCGGCCTCAGGCTGGCCGGAGAAGGTCGGCACCGTCACCAACACCAACCGTCAGGTGCAGATGGGCCGCCAGGCGCTGCCGCTGCCGGGCAATACCCGCCACGACATCTGGATCATCACCGAGATCGCCAACCGCATGGGCTGCGGCTGGACCTACAAGAGCGTCGGCGAGGTCTTCACCGAGATGGCGTCGATGATGCCGGCGCTCGCCAATATTTCGTGGGACCGCGTCGAGCGCGAGGACGCCGTCACCTATCCAGTCGATGGTTCGGACGTGCCCGGCCGCGACGTCGTGTTCGAGGACGGCTTCCCGCGTCCCGGCGGCTTCGCCAAGCTGGTCGCGACCAGGCTGCAGCCGCCCGACGAGGTGCCGGACGAGGACTATCCCTTCATCCTCACCACCGGCCGCCAGCTCGAGCATTGGCACACCGGCTCGATGACGCGGCGCTCTACCGTGCTCGACGCCATCGAGCCATCGGCGATCGCGGCGGTGTCGCGCGGCACCATCACGAAGCTCGGCATCCAGCCCGGCGACATGATCCGCGTCACCACGCGGCGTGGCGTCGTGGAACTCGCCGCGCGTCAGGACGATGCGATTCCGGACGGCGTGGTGTTCATCCCCTTCGCCTATGTCGAGGCGGCGGCGAACCTGCTCACCAATCCCAAGCTCGATCCGTTCGGCAAGATTCCGGAGTTCAAGTTCTGCGCCGCGCGCGTGGAGAAGGCCCAGCCACAGCGGGAAGCTGCGGAATAAAGCTGTGCTTCATTGACCGCGCGGCCTGAAGGCCGTGCGGTTTGAAATACGAAATGAATATTCGCCACCTTCGCTATTTTGTTGCGCTCGCGCGAGAGCGCAATCACGCCCGCGCGGCGGCGGCCTGCAACGTGACGCAGTCGACCTTAAGCGAGGCCGTGCGCCACCTTGAACGCGACCTTGCTGTGCCGCTGATCGACCGTAACGGCGTCAGATTCGGTGGTCTCACGGCACAGGGCGAGCGGGTGCTCGGCTGGGCCCAGCGCATCATCATGGACGAGGAAGCTCTCGAGCAGGACCTGTCCGAAATGCGGATGGGACTTGCCGGCGACCTCCGCTTCGGCGTCATCCCGGCCGCCATGCCGGTGGTGCCGCTGATCACCAATCCGTTCTGCCTGACCCACCCGCTGGTGACGATCAAGCTGCTGTCGCATTCGTCGATCGAGATCCAGCGTGGTCTCGACGAAGGCACGCTGGAAGTGGGGCTCACGTATCTCGAGAACGAGCCGCTGCGGAACGTCCGGCTGCTGCCGCTCTACCGCGAGCGCTACATGCTGCTTGCCCCTGCTGGCGGGCCGTTCGACGGCAAGGCGGCGGTCACGTGGCGCGAGGCGGCGCGGCTGCCGCTCTGCCTGTTGACGCCGAACATGCAGAACCGCCGCATCGTCGACCGGCTGTTCGCCGATGGCGGCGCGGCCAAGCCGAAAGTCGCCATCGAGACCGACTCTGTGCTCGCGCTGGTGGCCCATGTCCGCTCCGGTCAGTGGTCGAGCGTCATCCCACATACTTTTCTGGGCCTGCTCGGCCAGCGCGCGTCGACGCTGACGGGCCTCAACGCCGTGCCCCTCGTCGAGCCCGAAGCGTCGCAAGCGGTCGGGCTGGTGCTGGCCGAGCGCGGGCCGATGCCGCCGCTCGCGCGTGCCGTGCTGAAATCGGCCCGCGAGCACGATGTCACGGCCGCGCTCGATACGATCGCATTGCGCGACGCTTGATCGGCGTTTCCGATCATCGCGCGGATACTTCCGGTTTGATCCGATGGATGCTGGCGACTAACTCCCCCGATGCCGGCCAATCGGAGCGCCACGATGAACTCTCATGCCTATCCCGCTGCCTTGCCGCGGACCCAGTTGCTGATCGGCGGCGAATGGGGCGATGCCGCGGCGCGCAGGCGCTTCACGACGCTCAATCCGGCGACCGAAGAGCCGATTGCCGAGGTGGCTGAAGCCGGCAGCGCGGACGTCGATGCGGCGGTGGCCGCCGCGCGCCGCGCGCTCGATCACGGCGCCTGGCCGGCGATGAGCGGCGCGGAACGTGGCCGCATCCTCAACCGGCTCGCCGGCATCATGCGCGAACGCGTCGATGAGCTCGTCCAGCTTGAAAGCATCGACGGCGGCAAGCCGTTCGCCGCCACCCGCCGCATGGATATCCCGGCGGCAATCGACTGCCTCGAATATTACGCCGGCTGGGCGGACAAGATTGCCGGCGAGGTCGTGCCGGCCCGGCGCGATGCGCTCACCTACGTGCAGCGGGTGCCGGTCGGCGTCGTCGCGGTCATCGTGCCGTGGAATTTTGCCCTGATGAACGCGGTGTGGAAGATCGCGCCCGCCTTGGCCTGCGGTTGCACGATCGTGATAAAGCCGTCCGAGCTGACGCCGCTCTCCGCTATTTGGCTCGGCGCCGCCGCGCTGGAAGCGGGGCTGCCGCCCGGCGTCCTCAACATCGTCCCCGGCTACGGAACCGACGCCGGCGCGGCGCTGGTGTCGCATCGAGGCATCGACAAGATTTCCTTCACCGGCTCGCCGCAGACCGGTCGCTTCATCATGCGCGCGGCGGCCGACAACATCACAAAAATCGGCCTCGAGCTCGGCGGTAAGTCCCCGAGCGTGGTGTTCGCCGACGCGAACCTCGAGCAGGCGGTGCGGCAAACGGCGTCCGGGGCGTTCTTCAATGCCGGCCAGGTGTGCTCCGCGGCGACGCGGGTGATCGTCGACCGCGCCATCCACGACGCGTTTGTCGAGAAGCTCGCCGTCCGTGCGCGCGGCCTGCGTATCGGCAATCCCGGCGAACCCGACATCAACCTCGGGCCGGTGATTTCGCGGAAGCAGATGGATCGTGTGCTGGACTACATTCAGGTCGGCAAGGACGAGGGGGCCCAGGCGGTCACCGGCGGCGGCCGTTCCGGCGAGCGCGGCTACTTCGTGCAGCCGACCGTGTTTGCCGGCGTGACCGGAGACATGCGCGTCGCGCGCGAGGAAATCTTCGGTCCGGTGCTGTCGGTGTTGTCGTTTGCCGACGAGGACGAGGCCGTCCGGCTCGCCAATGGGACCGACTACAGTCTGGCGGCGGCGGTGTGGACGCGCGATATCGACCGCGCCCATCGCATGTCCGACCGGCTCGACGCCGGGACGGTCTGGATCAACACCTACGGACCAACCGACGTCCGCCTGCCCTGGGGTGGGATGGGCGGTCAGTCCGGCGTCGGCCGCGATCTGGGGCGCTCGGCGCTCGACAATTACACCGAACAGAAGGTGGTCTGGCTGCAGCGCGCCTCGTGAGCGCGCCGGACGCAACGACGGAGTTTCGATCTGCAAATGGCCGGGCTTGCCCGGCCATTTCGCTTTCGCGGCCGCCACGTTATGACGCCGCATGCCCGAGCAGAATCCAGACCCCGAGGAGCAGGAAACCGAGGCCGAGCGCAACCGGACCAACCTCATGATCCTCGGCGCCGCGGTGATCCTCGTCGGCGGCGGCGTGTGGCTGGTGAACGCGCTGATCGACGCCAACAAGGCCGAGGAGTGCATGGAAGCCGGCCGGCGCAATTGCAATCCGATCAGCGTCGACCGCGACAGCCGCTAGACGGGCGCCCCGGCGAGCCGGGGTTGGCCGCCGGGGGTAACGCTACACGCTCGGATCGCTAAAATTGTTCCGAACCGCATAAGGGTTCCGGATCATTCTCATTTTATGGTCGCCGCATTGGTATTCGGGTGCGGTAGCTGTCGTGTTCATCGAGCGTCGTAGAGCGGCCAGGCGTGTGATCGATCGCCTCGCGCAGTATTACTGCGACGGCAATCAGTTTCCGCGCAGCTGTCTGGTGACGGACATTTCCGAGACCGGCGCCCGGCTCCACTCGGAAAGCGACATGCCCGGCGACTTCGTTCTCGAAGTGTCGGGCGAGGGCTTCAGTGCCAAGCACGAGTGTCGCGTGGTCTGGCGGCTGGGCCACGAATTGGGCGTCGAGTTCGTATCGGACCGCGGGCGGACACGGTAGTCGCAAGCGCAGTCTTGAAGGTTTCACAAAGCGAAGACACAATGCAACCCTGCGTTGTTCAGACGCTATAGGGGGGTATTATGGCTAAGAAGGTGAAATCGCAGAAAGGGGCGACGGTCAGTTCGCGCGGGCCGACGGATCTATCGAGCGTCGCGCGCTTGACTGATCAGAGACACACGCAAACTCAAGTCGAGCGCCTGAAGGCGGCGCCAACGATCAACAAGAAACAACGGCTACTCGACGAAATTGCATTCTATCCGAAACATGCCAAGCGAACCGAGACGAAGGATTACATTGCGATTCACAAGGAAATGGTTGTCAAGCGTGATTTGCCTTGCCTTGTTTGCGGCGTCAAGAACAGCACGCTGAAGGACCCGAAGCAGAACACCTACGGTGCCAAACAGATGGAAACGCACCACCACGTGGTCGAGTGGGCTTTAGCGAACGCTATCGATCCAAATCGCTTCAATACAATCCTGCGACCAAATCTCGCGTTTCGACATGGCGACAACGCCCTCTACAGGCAAAATATGAGCGAACAGGAAATCAAAGATTGGGTAGACCACAGCCCGGACAATCTTTGGGTTCTTTGCGACGTGCATCATCGAGCGAAATATTTTGGTATTCACGAGATCACGTATCCGATCTGGTGCCCAATGGATTTGTTGAAACCCGATTTTGAAGACTACGTGCATCAGGAGCTGAGCCGCGAAGCTGCTGTTGGAAAAGCGAAGAAAGGCGCAGGGCGGGCAGTCAAAAAGAAGAGAGCGTAACTGCCACTAACTCTTTCGAAGGCATCAGCCTGAAGCACGAGTGCCGTGTGGTCTGGCGGCTGGGCCACGAATTGGGCGTCGAGTTCGTCAAGCCGCGCGACCGCTTCCTCTAGCCCCGCGCCGCCAGGCCGAAGGCGCGCTGCTTTGTCGCAAAGCCCGCGATGTCGAACGCGCCGAGCGGTTCGATCGCGCCATCGGCATAGTCCGCAAACGCAGCCGACAGAATGATCGTGCGCCCGAGCCGGCCCGCGAGTTTCTCCAGCCGCGCCGCGAGGTTCACTGCCGGGCCGATGGTGGTGAAGTCCAGCCGGTTGCCGCTGCCGATATTGCCGTACAGCACTTCGCCGAGATGCAGCGCCAGGCCGAAGCGCGGGCCGTCGGCGTTGCCGGGCGGAGCGGGCTCCTCGATGGCGTCGATATTGGCCTGCGCCTCGCGCGCCGCGGCGAGCGCGCGCTCGCACACCGCGCGGACCTCCGCGGCGCCGCCCGTCAACGGAAAGATCGCCAGCAGCCCGTCGCCGATGAATTTCAGCACCTCGCCGCCATGCGCGACGATGGTAGGCACCTGGCAATCGAAGAAGCGGTTGAGCAGGTCGACCACCGTCTGCGGCGGCAATTGGTCGGCAAGCGCCGAAAAGCCGCGCATGTCCGACAGCCAGATCACGGAATGCAGGAGCTCGGTGTCGCCGCGCCTGATATTGCCGGCCAGGATGCGCTCGCTGGCATGATGACCGACATAGGCGTCGAGCAGGTTGGCGGCGGTGCGCTGGAGCGCCCGGATTTCGGTGACGCGCGCCATCGGTGCGATGATGGACTCGATGCCGGCCATTTGCGCATCGGTGAAGCCGCCAGCCTGCTGCGTCGACCACGTGGCGACGTGCACCGAGCCGTCGGTGAAGACGAGCGGGCTGGAGAGGTAGTCGGTCGCGCCCTGATCGCGCAGCTCGCTGTAGATCGAAAACTGGTCGGCATCGGCGGTGAGCCGCTGCCTGATGGCCTGTCCCGATGTGATGACGGCGATGAAGGGACTGTGCTGGAAGCGGTCATCGTCGAGCAAGGTGAACGGGCCTTCGGTCACGGTGACGGGCGCGCCAGGCTGCCAGACGAAGCGGCGTCCCATGATCTCGGGGTGAAGGGTGCGCGCGAACACCGAGACGCGCCACAGCGGAATGCCGGCCTCGACCATCCGCTCGCACAATTCGGCGACGAAGGCCTCAGGCCGCTGCGCCGACCGCGCGCCGTCGACAAGCCAGCTGACGATGGGTCCAGTGTCGCAGGCGGTCACTCACAGAATCTCCGCGCGCCCCTATGTGGTTCAGGCCACCCACCGATACTAGGCCAATTTGCACGGAGTTTGTGCGGGCGAAAGGCCGGCTGGCAACGCTGACATCCGTGCTAGTCTTGTCGTCTGCGTTGCCGACCATCCCCCGTGCCGTGATGAAACGCCCCGCCGCCAAACGCGAAAGACCCTTGCGCCGGTTTGTTCGCGACGAATGGTTCCTCGCCGTCAGCCTGGGCACGGTTGCGTTCTTCGCCATCGGCGGCGAGGCCTTGCAGTCGCGGCTCGATAGTCCGGTCGAATTCCTGATCGTTTTCGTCTGGCTGTTCGGCACCGTGCTTGGCTCCGCTTTGTGTGTCGCGCGGCATGCCGACAAGGTCGCCGAGCTGCTCGGCGAGCCCTACGGCACGCTGGTGCTGACGATATCGGTGACCGCGATCGAAGTGATGAGCATCACCGCGGTCATGCTGCACGGCGAGAACAATCCGGAGCTGGTGCGCGACACCTTGTTCGCGGTGGTGATGATCATCCTCGGCGGCATGGTCGGCACCTCGCTGCTGGTCGGCGGCTGGCGGCACCACGAGCAGCATTACAATCTGCAGGGCGCCAACGCCTATCTCAGCGTCATCATCCCGCTGGCGATGCTGACGCTCAGCCTGCCGAACTTCACCGTGACGACGCCCGGCCCGACGCTGTCGACCGCGCAGGAAATCTTTCTCGTGATCGTGTCGATCGGTCTGTTCGCCGCTTTCCTCACCATCCAGACCGGACGCCACCGTGGTTATTTCGCGACCGACGACAAGGAGGAGAATCACCCCCACCATCCGGGACCGACGCATTCGCTCGCCTGGCACGCGGTGCTTCTGATCGCCTACATCCTGCCGGTCGTCTACCTCGCCGAGCAGCTTGCCGAGCCGATCGACTATCTGATCGAGACCCTGCACATGCCCGACGCAGTCGGTGGCGCGATCATCGCGTTGCTGGTGGCAACGCCGGAAGCGATCGCCGCGACGCGCGCGGCTTCCGCCAACAAGGTGCAGCGCTCGATCAACATTTCGCTCGGTTCGGTGCTGTCGTCCATCGGCCTCACGGTTCCGGTGATGCTGGCGGTGAGTTATTTCACCGGCCACCAGGTCGTTCTCGGCCTGAGCAGCGCCAACGACCTTCTGCTCGCGGTGACGCTCGCCGTCTCCGTCGTCACGTTTGCCAGCGGACGCACCAATATCCTGCAGGGCGTCGTGCACCTTGTGCTGTTCGCCGCTTTCGTGATGTTGATCTTCCAGGCCTGAGCGTCCCGCGCATAAAAAATGGCCGGGGAATCCCCCGGCCATTTCATTCGTTCGTGGCGACGGCTGCTATTCGACCGTCACGCCGCTCGACTTGATCGGCGCCGCCCATTTCTCGATCTCGCTCTTGACGAATTGACCGAGATATTCGGGCGAGGTGCGGTCATCCGAGACGACCTGCGCGCCGATGCCCTCCAGCCGCTCCTTCACGGCCGGCGTCTTCATCGCCTGCACCATCGCGCTGTTGAGCTTCTTCACGACCGCATCCGGCGCGCCCTTCGGCAGGAAGATCGCGTTCCAGGTATAGGCCTGCACGTCGAAGCCCTGTTCCACGCTGGTCGGCACGTTCGGTTCGACCGGCGAGCGCGTCTTGGTCATGATCGCAATCGCCTTGACGTTGCCGCCGTCGATCTGCGGCTTCGCCGTGCTGATGATCTCGCACAGATAGTCGATGCGTCCGGCTATCAGGTCCTGCATCGCCGGACCGGTGCCCTTGTAGGGCACGTGGGTAATGTCGGTGCCCATCGCGGTGTTGAGCACGACACAGCCGAGGTGCGTGGCCGAGCCGGCGCCGGCCGAACCGAACTGCATCTTGCTCGCGTTCGCCTTCGCGTAGGCGACGAACTCCTTGAGGTTGCTGGCCGGCAGATCCTTGCGCGTGATCAGGACGATCGGAACTTCGGCGATCAGCCCGACCGGCGTGAAGTCGGTCGCCGCGTTGTAGAGCGGGTGCTTGTACAGCGTCTGCCCTTGCGCGTGCGTGCCGACGGTGCCGAGCACGAAGGTGTAGCCATCAGGATTGGCCTCGGCGACGCGCTTGCCGCCGGTCATGCCGCCGGCGCCACCGACGTTTTCGACCACCACGGTCTGTCCGAGTATCTCGCCCATGCGCGCCGCCATGATACGGCCGAGCAGATCGGTCGGGCCGCCGGCGGCGAACGGGATCACCATCGTCAAGGCCCGCGACGGAAAGTCTTGCGCCGCCGCCGGAGCGACAAGCCCGAGCAGCACCGCCAATGCGCAAATTGTTTTTTTCATTTGAATGAATCCTCCCTTCGTTGGTTCTTCGCCCGCGTCGGTGTAGGCTGCTGTATGCGCTGGCACAAGCCAGCGGTTCGCCAATCGAAGCAAGGCAGCTATGACGATCCGCGCCAAAGAGGGCCTGCAGATACCGCCGGCGGCGCTTCGCGCCGCGCCCATGCGGGTCGCCATCGCCGGCCTCGGGCCGATCGGGATCAAGGTCGCTCAGGCACTCGACGCCGGTATCGACGGATTGGTGCTTGCGGCGGTTGCCGTCGACGACCCGGGCAAGCCGCGTCCAGAACTCGACCGGCTGTCGCGCAAGCCACCGATCCTGCCGCTCGCCGCGGTCGAGTCCGCCGCCGACATGGTGATCGAATGCGCGCCGGCTGCCGCGTTCCGCGCCATCGTCGAGCCGTTCGTCGCGCGCGGCAAGATTGCGATGGTGCTGAGCGTCGGCGCGCTGCTCGATCACTGGGACCTGGTCGACGTCGCGCGGAAAAACGGTGGCCAGATCGTAGTGCCGACCGGCGCGTTGATCGGGCTCGACGCTGTGACCGCCGCCGCGGAGGGCGTCATTCATTCGGTGCGTCTGGTGACGCGCAAGCCGGTCAAGGGCCTGCTTGGTGCGCCTTACGTCACCGCCAACAACATCGACCTCATGAGCTTGCGCGCGCCGCAGAAGATATTCGAAGGCACGGCGCGGCAGGCCGCCAAGGGCTTCCCGGCCAATCTCAACGTCGGCGCCGCGTTGTCGCTCGCCGGCATCGGCCCCGACAGGACGATGGTTGAGATCTGGGCGGACCCCAACCTCGACCGCAACAATCACGCAATCGAGGTCGATGCCGACTCGGCGCGCTTCTCGATGTCGATCGCCAACGTACCGAGTGAAAATCCGAAGACCGGCCGCATCACCGCGCTCTCGGTCATTGCGTGTTTGCGCAAGATGAGCGCGCCGCTGCGCGTGGGGACGTGACCTTAATTCCGTCTCCGGCTTGATCACGCGGGTTTGTTCGCCGGTCGCTCTCAACCCTGTTGCAAGTCGCGCGGTCGCGTTTGAAGGTTTGCCCAGTGCCGCAAAAGGCGCCGCGCCTGCGGGAAAAGCCCGCGGGCCGCAAAACAAATGCAGGGGGAAACATCATGGCAAGCTTGCAGGACGAACCGCGGCCGCTCATTCCCGCGCTCAAACCGTTTTACGACTGGATCATCCCGCTGACCTGGCCGCTGGTGCGCTTCGCGGTAGCGTGGAATCTTCTTGTCCACGCTTATTTCAGCATTCTGCGCGGGCCGTTGGCGCTCGCGCCGGTGTTCGACAAGATGGGCTTTTCGCCGGGCGAGCTCTACTCCGGCACGACGTTCACCGTCGAACTGCTCGGCGGCATCGGCATCCTGCTCGGCCTGTTCACCCGCGTGGCCGCCGGCGCCGTTGCCATCGAGATGCTGGTCCTGTTGTTCACCTACTGGCACGCCGGCTTCGGCTGGCTGCGTGGCGGTTATGAATACGTCCTGCTGTGGGGTTTGCTGGCCTTTGCGATAGCGCTGCGCGGTGGCGGACCCTATTCGCTCGACCGCAAGCTCGGCTTCGAGCTCTGACGTCGGCAAGGCCCGTCGCGGCTTAATGGTAGCGCGGCGGGCCGGCAATCGAAGGCTTATCGCCGACGACACGCAACTGCATGCGTTCGATCAGCTCGGCCCGAAGCATCTCTGTTTTTTGCAGCGCTGCTTGCGTCTGCTGCCATGTCGTCGAATTCGACCCGACCAGCACGATACCGCCGATGATGGCCGCGAGCGCCGCGATCAGCTGATAGGGCTCGAACATGACGAGGCCCAGCAGGAGGAGCGCCAGCCAGATCGTCCCGCCGGCGATCGTCAATTTCGCAGCGACCGAGATTTTTCGGCAGCGTTCGATCGATTGCGCGAGAGCCTCGATGCGGCCCTCGAGCTGTTCAATGTCATCGGAGAAGTTGTCGTCGTCCATGACAAAGGCTCGGTCCCGCCTTACTCGGGTTTCTCGGTCTTGTAATACGGCTCCACTTTGCCTGTGAGCTTGATGGTCAGTGGATTGCCGTAGCGGTCCTTGGCGTTGCCGGCCGCGACGCGGACCCAGCCCTCGCTGACGCAATATTCCTCGACATTGGTCTTCTCGATGCCCTTGAAACGGATGCCGACGTCGCGCGCCAGCACGTCGGCGTTGAAATAGGGGCTGCGCGGATCGTTGCAGAGGCGATCGGGTGGGGTGTCGGGCTCGGTCATGGCGGGCTTTTCCCATGCGCGGCGGGGCCTCGCAAGCGTCGCCGCGATGTCGCCGCTTTTTGCAGTTGAGATTTTTGTCCCTGCCGGTGCTAGTCTTGTCCGGCCGGACGAGGGGACGATCATGACGAGGGGACTGCGTTTCGTGTGCGTCGGCGCGCTGGCGCTTGCCGCGTCGCCTGCCTTGGCAAAGCCTGCCTATGTCGGGTCGACGGTGAACCTGCGCGCAGCGCCAGGCACGTCGAGCGAGATCGTCGACAAGATCCCCGGCGGCAGCCTGATCGACGCCGGCGACTGCAGCGAAGGCTGGTGCGCGGTCACCTGGCAAGGCAAGAGCGGCTTCGCCATCCAGAGCGCACTCGATCTGAGCGGCCGCGTGCCGCAGCGCGCGAGCACGCCGCCGCGGACCTATGCCGGTCCAGGCTATCCTTCACCCGACGACGACGTCGTGGTCGAAGGTCCGCCGGTCTACTACGGTCCGCCGGCGCCTTATTATTACGGTTATTACGGGCCGCGTTATCACGCCTATTGGGGCTGGCGCCATCGCTGGTGACCGCCGCGCGGAAGACTTCGCGCGAAGAATTCAGGCGCCGGTGTCGGCGCGCAAGGCAAGACCAAGTCCGACCTTGACCGCGACATAGGCGACGATGGCCAGCGGCAGGGCAATGTAGAACTTCATGCCGAAGCCCTGCTGCAGGCCGAACAGCACGCCGGCGCCAACCAGCACCGACACGATCCTGGCGATCGCCAGCCGGTTCATTGTTGCGCGCTACTTCTTCGCTTTGGGATCGTCAGGCCCGCGCATGTTCGACCAGGGGTCAACCTTCACGGCTTCGGTCGCGCCTTTCGCGGACGTGCGCTGCATCGTGCGCGAATATTGCTTTTCGACTTCCTCGCGGTCCATTTTCTTCTGCTTCTCGATCTGGACCAGCGGCTCGTCGTCCTTCTGCTGCTGCTGTGCATAGGCAGGAACGGCCAACGCGGCCGCGGCCAAAGCAACTGCAAATACCCGTTTCACGATTACCCCCGGCATCTCGAAATCTCTTTAGAGATTATCATGCGGCACGACGCTCCGACAATCGAGCGGATTCCTTGCCCGCCGGGCCACTGTTATTGATATAAACGGGGCGTATTTTAGGCTGGCCGGAATAGCGAGGATCACGATGTCTCTGATGCAGGAAGCCCGGCTGGTTTCGCCGCTTGATGGGCTGCGCCACGACTGGACGCGCGCCGAAGTTCGGGGGCTGTTCGACCTTCCCTTCCCGGAGCTGATGTTCCGCGCCGCGCAGGTACACCGGGAGCATTTCGATCCGGCCGAGGTGCAGATCTCGACGCTGTTGTCGATCAAGACCGGCGGCTGCCCGGAAGATTGCGCCTATTGCCCGCAGGCGGCCCGCTACGACACGGGCGTCAAGGCCGAAAAGCTGATGAGCCTCGATGCGGTATTGACGGAAGCGCGCGCGGCGCGCGCCGGCGGCGCCTCGCGGTTCTGCATGGGCGCGGCCTGGCGCTCGCCAAAGGACCGTGACGTCGACAATGTCTGTGCCATGGTCGAGGGCGTTAAAGCGCTGGGGCTGGAAACCTGCGCCACGCTCGGCATGCTGACGGCCGACCAGGCGGCGCGGCTGAAGGCGTCCGGTCTCGACTACTACAACCACAATCTCGACACCTCGCCGGAATTCTACGGCGAGATCATCACCACGCGCACCTATCAGGACCGCCTCGACACGCTCGAGCACGTGCGCAGCGCCGGCATCCACGTCTGCTGCGGCGGCATCGTCGGCATGGGCGAAAGCGCGGACGACCGCGCCGGCATGATCGCGACACTGGCGAGCCTGCCGGTGCATCCGGAAAGCGTGCCGATCAACATGCTGGTGCAGGTCGAGGGCACGCCGCTGTCCGGCGCGCAGAAGCTCGATGCGCTCGACTTCGTGCGCACCATCGCCGTCGCGCGCATCTGCATGCCGGCGTCGATGGTGCGCCTCTCCGCCGGCCGCGAGGACATGAGCGAGGAGACGCAGGCGCTGTGCTTCCTCGCCGGCGCCAATTCGATCTTCTACGGCCCAAAGCTGCTCACGACGCCGAACCCCGGCCGCGATCGCGACATGGCGCTGCTCGACAAGCTCGGCCTGCGGCCGATGGAGTAGCGCATGATCCCGAAAAGTGGGAACCGGTTTTCGGACAAGATCATGCGCAAACAAAAAATCTCAGGTGAAATTGCGCACGATTGCGAAGCCGGCGAACAGGCCCGCAATCGCGAGCGCGACCGACGCCGTCACATAGATGGCCGCCAGCCCGACCTGGCCGCGCTCATAGAGCAGGGCGGCGTCGAGCGAGAACGCGGAGAAAGTCGTATAGCCGCCGAGGATGCCGGTGGTCAGGAACAGCCGCCAGTGCTGCGACGCATCACCCTTGAAGGCGAAATAGGCGGCGACCAACCCCATGATGAACGAACCGCTGACGTTGATCAGCAGCGTCGCATAGGGGAACGCGGTGCCGAAAAGCCGCGCTATTCCAACATTGACGCCATGGCGGAATGCCGCGCCGATGCCGCCGCCGAGAAAGACGATCAGGTAGCCCATCAGAGTCCCCTGTTGTCAGCGCAATGAAAAACCGCCCTGTGGCAGACGGAATCCCACCGCTCTGCGCACGGTCCCGAAAAGTGTGAAGCGGCTTTCGGACCAGATCGTGCGCGGTTAAGTCGCGGTAGGAGTCATCAGCCCCAAAATTCTCGTAACCTGCGGGCGGTTATCGGGGGACCCCATCCCCATCGAATTGAAATTATCTGCGGCATCGGACCCGGTCAACAGCCGCCTAATGCACCGCGGCGCCGCTGCGCGGCATGATCGCGCCGCGGTGGCGGATCACTTCGCCGGCGAGTATGTGGGCTGCGGCGGCCGCATCCAGCGGGCCGGCGCCTGACAGCCGCGCGGCGAGATAGCCGGCATTGAAGCCGTCGCCCGCGGCGGTGGCATCGACCGGCTCGACCACGCTCGGCACCGGCACCGCGTCACGCGCACCGCCGGAGGAGACGATCGCGCTGTTCGGTCCGTTCTTCACCACGATCTCTGTGACGCCGAAGGCCTGCAGCCGCTCGATGGTCGCTTCCGGCGACGGATCGCCCCACAGCACAGCTTCGTCGTCGTAAGCCGGCAATGCGATGTCGACGCGCTTGAGCGCCTCGGCGGAGACGGTGCGCGCGCGACTCAGGTCGCCCTTCCAGCCGCGCGGCCGGAAATTGCCGTCGAAGGCAATCTTGGCGCCCTTGCTGCGAGCCATCTCGACGGCGGCGAGGAAGCGGCCGATGCCGATGTTGGAATAGAGCGATAGCGTGATGCCGGAAAAATAAACGAGCCGCGCCGCGGTCATGGCTTCGGCGATGCGGCTCCACAGCGGCAGCTCGAACAGCTCGCGCGCCGGCGCCGCGTCGCTCCAGGTATCGAGGCGCCGCCCGCCTTTGCCGTCATTGTCCGCCAGCGCGAGGCCGGGCAGGCGGCCGGCGGCGCGCAGGATGAGATCGGTGCCGATGCCTTCCGCGGCGGCGAGCGCGACGATCTGCTCGGAGTAGGGATCGTCGCCGAGCGCGCTGGCGAACGCGACCGGCTGGCTGGCGCGGGCAAGGTAGATCGCGGTGTTGAAGGTGTCGCCGGCGCAGCCGAGCGAGAAGCGGCCGTCGCCGCCGCGCGCAAGCTCGATGGTCGCTTCGCCGATGCAGATGCTGCGTGGCTCGCCGCTCATGGCGCCTTGCCTAGCACAAGGCGGCGACGCCCGTCAGTGCGCGTGCGCCGTTCCGCGCGCCGGCACGGCAAGCGCGGCGAAATAGACAACGCCGCTCAACAGCGCGATGCAGAAGCTCACCGGCCAGTCGGTATAGAACGCGGCGACAATGCCGAGCCAGGCTTCCGCCAAGGCGAACAGCGCCGCGAGCACGAGCCCGCTCCACAGAGTCGTGGCGAGGCGCTGCGCCGCGGCCGGCGGGCCGACCATCAGCGTGAACACCAGCAGCACGCCGACGATCTGCGCGCACGCCGACACCGCGAGCGCGACGATAGCGAGGAAGGCGGTCGAGACGAAGCGCAGCGGCACGCCTTTGGCCTCGGCGAGCTCCGGTTGCAAACTGGCGAAGATGAGCGGCCGCATCATGAGGCCGAGCGCCGCCAGCGTGATCGCGCCGAGCAAGCCGAGCGTGACGATGGTGGCGCGGTCGACCGCCAGCACATTGCCGAACAGGATCGCTGTCGCCTGCGTGGCAAACGACGTGTAGTAGTGCAAAAACAGCAGGCCGAAGCCGAGCGCCAGCGACAACACGACGCCGATTGCGACGTCGCGGTTGGAGATGCGCTCGCTGAGCAGCCCCATCGCGAGGCCGGCGGCAAGCGTGAAGCCGACGAGGCCCCACAACGGCGCCAGCCCGATCAGACCTGCGCCGGTCGCTCCGGCAAAGCCGATATGCGACAGCGCGTGCCCGGCGAAGGTCTGCCCGCGCATCACCAGGAAGAAGCCGACCAGTCCCGACATCACGGCGACGATGCCGGCGGCCTCGAAGGCGTTGATCATGAAATCGTAGTGCAGGATGTCAGTGACCATGATCGCCGTGCTCGTGCATGTGATCGGCGTGTTCGACGTCGCGGCCGTGCGACATCACGAAGATATGGCCATCGGCCCGCAGCACGTTGATCTCGGTGCCGTAAAGCCGCGACAGCACCGGCGTGGTGATAACTTCGTCGACGGTGCCGAGCACGGCCTTGCCGTTGCCGAGATAGAGCACGCGATCGAGCGTGCCGAGCAGCTGGTTGAGCTCGTGCGCGCTGAACAGCACCGTGATGTTGCGCTCGCGGCAGGCCTTGCGCACGACGTCGATGACGACTTCCTGGTGGCGCTGGTCGAGGCTGATCAGCGGCTCGTCGAGCAGCAGCAGCTTGGGCGCGCCGATGAGGGCCTGCGCCAGCAGCAGCCGCTGCCGTTCACCGCCGGACATGTTCGACAGCGGCCGCCGCGCCAGATCGCGCGCGCCGACGGCCGCAAGCGTGTGTTCGATGGCGTGGCGGTCGTGGGCTGACAGCGACGGCAGGCCCCAGCGCTCGCCGTGCAGCGAGCTGGCGATGAAATCAAGGCCGCGGACGCGCAGGTCCGGCAGCACCGTGCGCACTTGCGGCAGATAGCCGATGTCGGGATTGCCGCAATGCGGCGCGCGGCCGAGGACGCGCACAGTGCCGGCGGCCTGCGGCAACAGCCCGAGCAAAGCGCGCATCAGCGTCGTCTTGCCGGAGCCGTTCGGTCCCAGCACGCCGATGAACTCGCCAGGTTGAATCGTGAAACTGACGTCTGAGAGAACGTTGCGGCCGCCGATACTTATGGTAGCGCGGTCAAGCTCAACGACATTCATGAAGACGGGCCTGCCAACGCCCTCTCTGTATCATTGAGCTGCGTCAGCATCCAGTCCTGATAGGTGAGCCCCGGCGGGGCGGTCTCGGTGACGCCGACGACCGGAATGCGGGCTTTGCGCGCCAGCGCAACCAGACGTTCCACCGCCTTGTCGGAGGCCTGCTTGTTGAAGAACATCACTTTCACTTTATGGCCCTTGAGATCCTGCTCGAAGGCCGCGACGTCACGCGCCGCCGGCTCGGTGTTGTTCATGATAGAGAGCTGGAAGCGCTCGTTGCGCATCGTCAAGCCGAGCGCGCTCGCCATGTAGCCGAACACCGGCTCGCTGGCGGTCACCGCCGCGCCGGCAAATTTGGCGCGGATCGCCGCGATCTTGTCGTTGACCGGCTTGAGCGAGGTCTCGAAAGTTTTCAGCCGCGCCACGTAATCGTCCTTGTGCGCCGGATCGGCGGCGCTGAAGGCACCGGCCAAACCCTTGGCGGCGGCCGGCATGGTCGACGGCTCGTACCACAGATGCGGATTGTCGCCGGCCTTCTTGCCCGTCAGTTCGGCAACGTCGATGACGATGCGGCCGGCATGCGGCGCGATGCTGACAAGCTTCGCCATCCAGGGGTCGTAGTCGGCGCCGTTGAGGATCACGACCTGCGCGTCGCCGATTTGGCGCACCGTGCTCGGCGTGGTTTCGAACAGATGCGGGTCCTGATCCGGATTGCTCATGATGCTGACGACCGCGACCCGGTCGCCCCCGATCTGGCGCGCGACGTCGCCGTAGAAATTCTCCGCCGCGACGACTGGAATCTTGGCGTCGTCCGCATGGGCGTTTGACAGGGGGGCGAGAGCGGTCAGCGCGAGCGCAAGTCCGGCAAGGATCTTCATGGCGGCAAGGCCTTCTGTAGGGGGCGGATTCGATAATGTTATAATATAACATTTGTGGCCGCCGCAAGGCGGACCGCTGCCGCGCCGGGGCGATGCTGGTCAGTTGACGGTCAGGCCGAGCTTCTTGATCAGCGCCGCCCACCTGCCTTCTTCGCGCTTGATGTTGGCCGCGTATTCCTCGGGCGTGCTCGGGGCCGGGCCGCCGCCGTCGGAAATCAGCCGCTGCTTGACGTCGTCGGCGGTTACGACCTTGCGCAGTTCCTTGTTGAGCCGGTCGATGTTCGGGCGCGGCGTGCCGGCAGGCGCGGCCAGTCCGTAGTACTGCACGATGTCGAGCCCCGGCAGGCCAGCTTCGGCGACGGTCGGCACGTCGGGGATGGCGGCGAGGCGCTCCGGCGCGGCGACGGCGATCGCGCGCAGCGCGCCGGCCTTGATGTTGCCGATCGCCGGCGGCAGCGTGTTGAACGCGATCTGCACGTGGCCGCCGAGCAAGTCGGTCGTCAGCGGGCCGGTGCCCTTGTAGGTGACGATGTTGATATCGGCGCCGGTCATCGACTTGAACATCTCGGCGCCGAAATAATTCAGCGTCGGCGACGGCGGCGTGCCGACCGTCACCTTGCCGGGGTCTTTCTTGGCGAGCGCGACGACGTCGGCCATGTTTTTCACCGGCACCGACGGATGCGCCATGATCACGATCGGCACCGAGGCAATCAGCCCGATCGGCGCGAAATCCTTTTCGAGATCGTAGCCGGGATTGGCCGGCAAGCTCGCACCGGTGACGAGCAGCAGAATCGTGTAGCCGTCGGGCGCCGAGCGCGCAGCATCGCGCACGCCGATCACCGAGCCGGCGCCGGGCCGGTTGACGACCAGCACCTGCTGGCCGAGCGCATCGCCGAGCTTCTGTGCGATCACGCGCCCGACGGTGTCGACGCCGCCGCCGGCCGGGTAGGGGACGATCAGCGAGATCGGCTTCGACGGATAATCGTCAGCCGCTGCCGGCCATGCGCAAAGGCAGAATGTAGCCAGCACGGCGACGATGCCGGCAAATTGAGACAACAGCCTTCGATCCATCGTGTCCTCCCCTGAACGCTTTATGATTTTTGGTTGGTTCAATCTCTATTGCGCCGTGATGCCGCCCTTTTCGACGACCTGCCCCCACTTGACGATTTCGGTCTTGATGAATTCGCTGAACTCAGCCGAGCTCATCGTCACGACGCTCGCGCCCTCGCGGTCGAACTCGGCAACGAGTTCGGGCGATTTCAGCGCGGCTTGCAGGCCCGCGTAGACTTTCTGCACGATCGGCTCGGGCGTGCCCGCTGGCGCGACCACGCCCCACCAGTTGTTGGCCGCGTAGCCGGGCACGCCGGCTTCGGCGATGGTCGGAACGTCCGGCAGCACCGGGCTGCGCTTTTCGCCGCCGGTGCCGAGCGCCCGCAACTGCCCCGACTTGATGAATGGCGTGGTCTGCACCAGCGACGAGAACATGATCTTCACGTGGCCGCCGATCACGTCCTGCATCGCCGGTCCGCCGCCCTTGTAAGGCACGTGCACGAGGTTGACGCCGGCCATCAGCTTGAACAATTCGCCGCCGAGATGCTGGAAGCTGCCGATGCCGGCGGATGCATAATTGAGTTCGCCCGGCTTCTGCTTGGCGAGCGCGAGCAGTTCTTTCACCGAATGCACCGGCAATTCCGGATTGACCACCAGCACGTTCGGGCCGGTCGCCAGCACCGTGATCGGCTCGAACGACTTGATCGGGTCGTAGCCGAGATCCTTGTGCAGCGCCGGGTTGACCGCATGCGCGATCGAGACGATGCCGAGCGTGTAGCCGTTGGGCGTGGCCTTGGAGATGTCGAGCGTTCCGATCACGCCGCCGGCGCCGCCGCGGTTGTCGACGAACACCTGCTGCTTGAGCTGGGTGCTCAGTTCCTTGGCGACCAGGCGGCCGACCACGTCATTGCTGCCGCCGGGCGGGAACGGAATGATCAGCCGGATCGGCTTGCTCGGATAGTCGTCGGCAAAGGCCGCCGGCGCCAGCGCCAGAAGCGCAAGCGCGATGCCGGCCAGCCGCGACAATAAATTCGTCATCGTCGCCTCCCAGATTTTTTGTCAGTGCCAATAAGGCGGGTAGTCCGTCAGCTTCTGCTCGGCTTCGAGCAAACGCAGCATCGCCGGCCATTCGAGAACGCCGTAGGGTCGCCGCGTGCCGGGCTGATAGAGATGCGCCGTGTGCGCCAGCACGTTCTCGCCCGGCATCACCAGTTCGGTGCGCGCCGCCATGACGTCGACCTGCGAGCGGCAGGACAGCTCGAGCTGGTACATCGTATTGAACGCCTGCTGAACGGTGGCGCCGCAGGTGAGCAGGCCGTGGTTGTTCATGATCAGCGCGTCGTGCGGTCCGAGGTCGGCGACGATCTGCTCGCGCTCGTCGAGATCGACCGCGGGCCCTTCATAGCCGTGATAGCCGATGTGGCCGACGAAACGGATCGAAGTCTGCGACAGCGGCAGCAGCCCGCATTTCATCGCCGACACCGCGATGCCGGCGCGGGTGTGCGTGTGCAGCACGCAGCTCACCTCCGGCCGCGCTTTATGGATCGCGCCGTGGATCACGTAGCCGGACTTGTTGATGTCGTAATCGGTGTCCGGCTTCCACAGGATGTCGCCCTCGACGCTGATCTTCACCAGGCTCGAGGCGGTGATCTCCTTGTAGAGCAGGCCGTAGAGGTTGATCAGCAAATGGTCCGGCGTGCCGGGGATGCGAGCGGTGATGTGGTTGTAGATGAGGTCCGTCATCCCGTACTTGTCGATCAGCCGGTAGCAGGCGGCGAGATCGAGCCGTGCCTGCCACTCCTTGGCCGAAACCTTGCCCTTGAGCGACGGAAAGTCGGTCGAATAGTCCATGGTGTTTCCCCGCGACGTGGGCGCTTGTGCCGCGCCTCTGGGGAAAGCATAGCCTTGGCCGCGGAAGGCGGCCAAGGCCCATTCAGCGGAGAGGGCCTAGAAGCGGCGGTTGACCTGGATGCCGCGCCGGACGCGGCGCACTTCGTTGTCCAGGCGCTTCACCTCGCGGATCAACTCGTGCAGCGTCTTGAGGACGCTGTCGTTGATGTCGCGCTGCGCGACCTGCTCTTTCGCGATGCGGAGGATATTTTCGGTCGAGGATATCGACATCTGCCAGCCCGGAAGTCCGAAAATTGCTCGATAAAAGGCCAATTAGCGCGACGATGGCGCGAAAAAATGAATTTTCCGGCAAGACCGCCTTTTAAAGTCTAGAAACATCCTTTATTCGGCATCACCGAAAGCACACAGTTCACCGAGGGCCTGCTTGAAATTATCACCGGCTCTGCAGCATCGCGCCCTTTGGGTTGCGGGCGCCATCTTTCTTGCGGTCTATTATCTGCGCTTCCTGAAAGGGGCCGGGCTGGAGGTCTTCACCGGCGCCGCGCATTGCATGCTGAACGGCGACACGCCGTTGCACTGCAAGAGCGTGATCTTCGCCTATCCGCCGTTGTTTGCCCTGCTGTCGATCGTTCTGACGGCGATGCCGACGTGGCTGCGTGAGGCGTTCTGGTACCTGATGCTGGTCGGGACGCTGTTTGTATCGATGCGTCTGTGCGAGGCGCTGGCGCTGCGGCTGTTTCCGGGGCAGTGGACCGAGAGGCAGTTGGCCTGGCTTCGCGTCCTCAGTTTGGTGCTGCCGCTCAAGTTCATCCTGGCGGTGTTTGAGAACCAGGCTTACGACTCGATCAGCTTTGTCTTCATTCCGCTCGGGCTGCTGGCACTCAGCAAGAGGCGCTGGATACGGGGCGGAGCAAGCCTCGCTGTCGCGGCCTCGCTCAAGGTGACGCCGCTGATCTTTCTGCCGTACCTCTTGTTCAAGCGCCGCTTCGCCGGCGCCGCCGCCTTCGTTGTGGTCCTCGTCGTGCTGAGCGTGCTGCCGGATATTCTCGTGCCGCCGCATCAGGGAACGCACATCGGCGCCTGGGTGCGCGAAGTGCTGCTCGGGCCGTTCTTTGTCGACCCGACGAAGGTCGCGCTGCCGTTCTGGGTGACCGATTCACCGATGAACCAGTCGTTCCATGCGGCCGTGGCGCGGCTGATCAACGAGCGCACCGAGCCGCAGCTGTTCGCGACGGCGTACCGCGTCGTCGTCTTGATCTACGCCGCGTGCGTCGGCGCGATCATGCTGAAGTCGGTGCGCGATGACCGGCTTGTTGCGGTTGACGGCGCGCTGCTCGTGATCAGCGGGCTGTTGATGTCGCCGGTGAGCAGCCAATCGCATTTCGTCGGCCTGATGCTGCCGTACACGTTGCTCGCCGCAGCTTTCATCCGCGATGCCGCGATGCGGCCCTTCTACTTCGTCACGGTGGGGCTGAGCTTCGTGCTGGCAACGGCGACATCGAACGACGGCGTCGGCCGGGCCTTCACCGGCTGGGCGCTTGAACACAACTTTCCGGTCTGGGGCACGCTGCTGCTGGTCGTGCCGCTCGGCGCGTTGATCTGGTCGGTGCGCGCCAGAGAGCCGGCCGCATCGCCACCGCTCGGCGCGGGCAGCATCAATTCCACGACCTGAAAAAAAGAGCCGCGTGGCCGGCTCGTGCAGGGCAGCGTTGTTTTGTCGTGCTGGATCGTTTGCCTTTCATCCTCTAGGGTCCGGCAACTTTGCGACCTCATAAAAACACGACGAGGGAGGCTTTGATGCTTCGAGCAATGATGGCCCTGGCCACGATTCTGTTCGCCGCCGCGGGCGCGCAGGCGCAGACATATCCCGATCACCCGGTGCGCGTGATCGTCGGCTACGCCGCGGGCAGCGGCCCCGACATCCAGGCCCGCACCGTCTCGCAGCAGCTCGGCACCGACCTCGGCCAGAATTTTTTCGTCGAGAACCGGCTCGGCGCCAACGGCACCATCGCCACAAGGTCCGTCGTGCAGGCGCCGCCGGACGGCTACACGCTGCTGTTCTCGTCGAACGGTATTGCGCCGACGCCTTACATCTACAAGGACCTCGGCTACGACGTGTTCACCGACCTCAAGCCCATCGCGACCATCGGCATGCTCGACGGTCTGTTCATGCTGGTCGACTCGAAATCGCAGTTCAAGACGCTGCAGGAGTTCATCGCTTACGCCAAGACCAACCGCGTCCTCTATGGCTCGCCCGGCGTCGGCAACGGCCTGCATCTCGCCGCCGAGCTGTTCAGCAAGGCCGCCGGCATCTCGATGCAGCACATTCCCTACAAGGGCGCGTCGGAGGTGATGACGGCAATGCTGGGCGGCAACGTCCAGGTGATGTTCGTGACGCCGCCGTCGGTTCTCGGCCTGCTTAAGGACGGCCGCGTGCGCGCGCTCGCCTTTACCGGCACCAAGCCATTCCCGGCGTTTCCCGACGTGCCGCTGATGACCAGCGTGCTGCCGAATTTCAAGCCGATCGGCTCGTGGGGCATGTTCTTCGCGCCGGCGAAAACGCCGGACGCGGTCGTACAGAAGCTCAACACCGCCATCCGCGCCGCGCTTGACAACCCGAAGGTCTCGAGCGTCATGCAGCGCGACGGCTATTTCCCCGACAACCGCGACGTGCCGCAAACCGCCGCCTTTTTCCGCAAGGAAGTTGAGGCGACCGCCGACGCCGTCAAGGCCGCCGGCATCGAGCCGCAGTAGCGCGGTCAGCCGACCGCGTGCAGCGCCTTGCCGGAGGCGCTCACCGGCCTAGCGCTGATCAGCACGAAGGCGATGATGCAAGCCTCCTTGCCGCGGTTCACCCAGTTGTGGATGGTGCCGCGCTGCACCAGCACATCGCCAGGCTTGAGATGGGCGACCACGCCGTTGTCGAGCTCCATGTCGATCTCGCCGCTGATGACGACGGCGTAGTCGATCGAGTCGGTGCGGTGGTTGCGTGGCGTGACGCCTGGCTCGTAGCGCACGATGCGGAACACGGTGCCGCCGTCGACGGTGGTCTTGAACTCGGCGGTGGTCGGGTCCTTGAAGCCGTCATTGTCGATGGGGAAGCCCTTGGTCGACCAGACGACGCAGGACGAGGCGCCCGGCCGGTTGGAGATCACGTTCTTGGCGACCTCATCGACCTCGACGATGGCGTTGCCTTTGGCGTCGTGACCGGTGACGACCCGGCGAATTGTCAGGCTCATGAGCGTTGCCCTTTGATGGTTTTGTTTGCGGTCAGGCCGCGGCCTTGATCTTGCGCTTGAGAAACTCGCCGAACAGCCGCGCCAGTCTCGGCTCGGCGTCGCGCCATTCCTTGCGGTCCCATTCCTTCAGGAGCGTCGCGTCGGAGCGTTTCTCGACGAGGTCGTCATGCAGCTCGGCGTTCGGGATGAGCTTCGCCGCCTTGCGCGCGGTTGCCGGCGTATGGATGACGTCGTTGCCGGCGACGATGCAGGTCGGCACCTTGATGCCGTCGAGATCGGCTTCGGTTGCGCCGACGATCGGCAGCGACGCCGAGGCGAGGAAGCGCTCGCGCCAGAAGCTCATGACCTTGATGAAGTCGTCGACATTGGTCGCCATCAGCCGCGCCCGGTTCTCCGGACGCGCCGCGATGCATTCGGCGAAATGCTCGCTGTCGCACACGGCCTTCATGCCGCCGTCGCGCGCGATGCGGATGAACTGGCCGTAGTAGCTCTCCGACAGCTTGTCGACCGCCTCCTGGCCGCCGGTGACGCGCCACAACAGCAGCCCGGCGAGCGCGTCCGGGTGGCGGATGGCGTAGAGGATCGCGAGCCGCGCGCCGGCCGAGGAGCCGCCGACGATCATCGGCGCCGCCTTGAGCTGCTTGCCGAGCTCGTAAAGGTCGTCGGCCCACACTTCATGCTCGGAAGCGGAGCCGTCGAAGGCGACGTCAGAGGCGCCGCAGTTGCGGCGGTCGTGCAGCAGCACGCGATAGCCTTCGGCCGCGATCGCCTTCGACAGGTCGACCAGTTCCTCGTAGGAGCGCCGGCTGCCGGGCGTCAGCGCGATGAAGGGCCCTGGCTGGCCGATGACTTCGTAATTGATGTGAACCCCGCGGACGACGGCGACCGGCATGTGCGCAAATCCGTGTTTGAGCGGGGCGAGAGCCTTGCCCCGCGCTACCTCTCGCTTTGCCCGCGCGAGCCGTCAAGATAGGCCCGCGGCATGCGCTTTATGCGGGAAACAGGCCCTTTGTGCTTGCCGCCGCCATTGCCTATATCAGGGGGCCACGGAGCCTTTAGTTCATGCCGACTGCCCCCCAGACCACCGACAAAATCCCCGTCACCGTGCTCACCGGCTATCTCGGCGCCGGCAAGACCACGCTGCTCAACCGCATTTTGTCGGAACCGCACGGCAAGAAGTTTGCCGTCATCGTCAACGAGTTCGGCGAGATCGGCATCGACAACGACCTTGTCGTCAATGCCGACGAGGAAGTGTTCGAGATGAACAACGGCTGCATCTGCTGCACCGTGCGCGGCGATCTCGTGCGCATTATTGACGGCTTGATGCGGCGCAAGGGCAAATTCGACGCCATCATCGTCGAGACCACCGGCTTGGCCGACCCGGCGCCGGTGGCGCAGACCTTCTTCATGGACGAGGCGGTCGGCGCCAAGACCAAGCTCGACGCGGTCGTTACCGTCGCCGACGCCAAATGGCTGAAAGACCGGCTCAAGGACGCGCCGGAGGCCAAGAACCAGATCGCCTTCGCCGACGTGATCCTGCTGAACAAGACGGATCTGGTGTCACCTGCGGAACTTGCCGAGGTCGAGGCCCGCATCCGCGCCATCAATCCTTACGCCACGCTGCATCGCACCGAGCGCTCGAAGATCGCGATCGACGAAGTCCTCGGCCGCAATGCCTTCGACCTCGACCGCATTCTCGACATCGAACCGAAATTCCTGGAGGCCGACGACCATGACCACGATCATCATCATCACGATGGGCACGATCATGGCGATCACCATCACCATCATGGCCATGGTCTCAATCACTACCACGACGAGGACATGCAAAGCGTGTCGCTCCGGACTGACAAGCAGCTAGACCCGGACAAGTTCTTCCCGTGGGTGCAGGATCTGGTCGCGAAGGATGGGCCGAGCATCCTGCGCTCCAAGGGCATCCTCGCCTTCAAGGACGATCCGGAGCGTTTCGTGTTCCAGGGTGTGCACATGATCCTCGACGGCGATCATCAGCGCCCGTGGCGCGCCGACGAGAAGCGCGAGAGCCGCATCGTCTTCATCGGCCGCAACCTGCCGGAAGACAAGATCCGCCAGGGCTTTGCGAGCTGCGCTGCCTGACGTGAGCGACACCGGCGCTGCCATCCCCTCGCTTGCGGATCGCGTCCGCGCCGTCAATGCCGGCGGCACGATCGTCGGCGTGCATTTCCTCGGGCAGGCGCCGGTGTTCGTGCTCGGCGAGGAGGCGCTGCTGTTCACAGGTGCGGACGGCGAAAAGCGCATCGCGGTCCACGCCGGCGCGATCCTGTCGAGCGCGGCCGATGCCGGACGGATCGTGACCGGAGGTGACGATGGCTCTATTGTCACCACCGATGCCGCCGGCGAGCACACCTCGATCGCCACCGACGAGAAGCGCCGCTGGATCGATCATGTCGCGCTCGGCCCCGATGGCGCCATCGCCTGGTCGGCGGGCAAGACCGCCTTCGTGCGCGTCAAGAGCGGCGAGGTGCGCAAGCTTGACGCGCCCTCGACCGTTGCGGGCTTAGCCTTCGCGCCCAAGGGCCTGCGGCTGGCGATCGCGCATTACAATGGCGCGACGCTGTGGTTTCCCAATGCCAGCGCTGCGCCCGAGCGGCTCGAATGGAAGGGCTCGCATCTCGGCGTCGCCTTCAGCCCGGACGGGAAATTCCTCATCACCACCATGCAGGAGTCGACGCTGCACGGCTGGCGCTTGGCTGACGCCAAACACATGCGGATGTCGGGTTATTCGGCGCGGGTGCGCTCGCTCGGCTGGACTGCCGACGGCAAGTTCCTCGCCACGTCGGGCTCCGAGCAACTCATCCTCTGGCCGTTCGATGGCAAGGACGGCCCGATGGGCAAGCAGCCGCGGCTGCTGGCGCCATCGCAAGCGCGCGTTTCGGTGGTTGCCTGCCACCCGCGCCAGCCCGTGGTGGCGGTCGGTTACGCCAATGGTGTCGTGATGCTGTTGCGCATCGACGACGGTGCCTTGATCCTGGCAAAGCCCGAAGGTGACTCGCCGGTGAGCGCGCTGGGCTGGGATTCAACCGGCCAGATGCTCGCTTTCGGCACCGAAGCCGGCGACGGCGGTATCTTGCCGCTCTGAATTGCGGCAGGATTGCGCAAAGTGATTTGGCCTGCGTTCAGGAATGCATCGGTAAGGTTCATGCGTTGCGCGGCCCTGCGGCCGTGCACAAGCCCGGGAAGGCAACATCCTATGCGCGCTTCTTCGACTCTCCGCCGCTTGGCTTTGGCTGCGCCGTTCGCGTTCGCCGTCGTCATGGCGCCGGCCATCTTGCCGGGCGGCGCCGGCTCAGGCGCGGCCCAGGCGCAACCGGCCGAGATCGGCGATTTCCATCTCGCGCTCGAGCCCTACGGCATGTGGCAGGCCGACCCGCGCTGGGGCGAAGTGTGGGTGCCCTTCCAGCGGCCGCCCGGCTGGCGTCCCTACACCATCGGCCACTGGGTCTATACGGACGATTGGGGCTGGTACTGGATCTCGGAGCAAGATGAAGAAGACTGGGGCTGGATCACGTTCCACTACGGCCGCTGGGCGCGCAGCGCGCAGCTCGGCTGGTTCTGGATTCCCGGGGACGAGTGGGCGCCGGCCTGGGTGAACTGGCGCGACAGCGACGAGGCGATCGGCTGGGCGCCGCTGCCGCCGGACGACATCATCGACGACTACGACGACAGTCCGGTGTACTGGACCTTCATCGCGCCGCGTTATTTGTTCCTGCCGTCGCCTTACCGGCACTACTACACGGGCAGCCGCGGCAGCCGTTTCATGCGCAGCACGATGCTGGTGAACCGCTCGCTGTCTGCCGGCGGCGGCCGCCGCTTCGGCGTCAACCCCGGCGTCGCGCCGGGACGCATCGCCGCGATCAATCGTGCCGCGGTGCCGACCTTCCAGGTGCGGCCGCGCGTGCTCGCCGGCACGCAGGGCATCCCCAACGCCGTGCAAGTCCAGCGCGGCCAGCTTGGTGGCAAGCCCGGCACCGGACCGCAGCGTGGCCAGCGGGTGCGAACCGGCGCCAATGCGGTGACCGTGCAGCGGACCAACGCCTCGATTGCGCCGACGG
>Ga0265313_10000978_pt1 | contig 28254 bp, 27 predicted proteins | sample 4123metaG_FD_203122 | JGI IMG/M metagenome (GOLD analysis project Ga0265313, IMG submission 203122) | Rhizosphere microbial communities from Carex aquatilis grown in University of Washington, Seatle, WA, United States - 4-1-23 metaG | ecosystem: Host-associated > Plants > Roots > Rhizosphere >...
TGCTGACCCGGATCCGCTGGTCCACATAGGCGCTCAACGTATCGATCACCGGAATCAGCCAGAAGATACCGGGACCCTGCAGATGTTTGAATTTGCCGAAACGCAGGACCGCGACTTTCTCCCACTGGCGGACCACCTTGATCGAAAACAGGAAGTAGAGCCCGATCAGGACACCGGCGATCGCCGGTATCGGATTGTGTGCTGCCGCCGCGGTGACCACGCCCGCCACCAAAAAAACCGCGAACAGGGCTCTGCCCGGACCGCTCTGCTGTCCCATCGAAGGTGCGTAGTTCATTTGGTCCTCTTTTCCGGTTCCGGCAGCCGTTCCCGTAACCTGTCCAACAATTCCTTTACCGTAAATCCCCCTGCACCGGCGCGCGCCACGAACTCGCTCACCAGTTGCGCGAGTTGCCGATCGTGCTCCGCGTCGTCCTGCGTGATTTTGCGATCTGAGATGAACGTTCCAGTACCTTGCTGGGTATCCAGAACGCCGCGAATTTCGAGTTCCCGGTACGCCCGCAACACCGTGTTGGGATTGATCTCGAGGTCCACCGCCACCTGTCGAACGGTGGGGATCTGGTCGCCGCTGGCCAGATTGCCGGAAGCGATTCCAGCCTGGACCTGATCGATGAGCTGGCGGTAAACCGGCACGCCGCTGCGAGCATCCAGCCGGAAAGTAAAAGGCGCCGTCCTGGTCATCTCGATGTCTAGTGTACTAATATACTAATACATTGTCAATGGGAAAATTGGGGGAAATGTCAGGGGCTTTGCTAAACTTGAAGCTTCCCTTATGCAGATTGCCGCAACACAACTCCGCCCGGGCATGGTGGTGAAATTCAACAACGACCTGTTCTCGGTCTTCAAGATGGAACACCGTACGCCGGGCAACCTGCGCGGTTTCGTCCAGGTGAAGATGCGCAACTTCAAGTCCGGCACGATGATCGAGCATCGATTCTCATCGGAAGACAAGGTGGAGAAGGCGTCGCTTGATGAGCAGGAAATGGAGTATCTGTATGACGACGGCGAGTACTACTATTTCATGAACACCGAGACCTTCGAGCAGATGCACCTGGTGAAGGACCTGCTCGGGGATGCGACTGATTATCTGACTCCGAATCTCAAAGTGCTGGTGGAGTTCTACGAAGGCAAGCCGATCAGCGTTGAGCTCCCGGCCACCGTGGATCTGACTGTGAAGGAAACCGAACCTGGAATCAAGGGTGCGTCGGTTTCGAACGTAACTAAAGCGGCAAAGATGGAGACCGGTCTGGTGGTGCAAGTGCCCCCGTTCATCAACGAGGGCGAGAAGATCCGGGTTTCTACGTCCGACGCGTCGTATCAGGCCAGGGCTTAGGCTTCCGGCAGATTCAGCTTCCGCATCAACGCGGCCCAGCGGGGAGTGTTGCGAAGGTCGCGGCCGTACCACTGGCGAAGCATCGAGAGAATGGCGGGATCGTGCTGGTCAATGGCTTTCTCGATCCAATCCGCCATGGCGTTGAGATCCCCGCGGATCCAATGATAGATCGCCAGGGCCCGGGGAGCGCCGAAGGCATCGGGCTGGAGTTTTTGGATAAGCGCCTCGGCCCCGGCTGTATCTCCGGTGCGGGCGAGCAGGCCGGCCATCCCGCCGATAGCATTGGGAACTTGCCGTGCCAGGGCGAACGCTTTCGTCTGGAACGCTAGCGCCTGGTCCAAGTCTCCGCGCACCAAATGATACAAGGCCAGGAATCCCTTAGCGGGTCCAGCCGTCGGATCCATTTCCAGAATTTCGAGAAGCCTTCTGGCTGCATCTTCATCGCGGCCGGCGGTGGCCAGGTACATGGCCCGTTGTAGTTGCATAAAAGGATTGAGGGGATCTTCTTGTAGAGCGAGTTCCGCTTGCTGAATAGCTTCGGCCGCCCGGCCCCCGGGCGTCAGGTAAGACAGGGCGTACAGGATGCGCACCAGAGGCGGGACCGGCTGGTGCGCCATCGCCGTGTGGAAGTGCCTCTCGGCTTCTTTCCAGTCATATTCGAGAAAGGCTGACGCGAGGCCCAACATCGCGTGACCTTCGGGGATGGAGGCGTCCAGTTCCAGCGCTTTCTGCGCGTGGGCACGCACGAGGGGAAGAACCTGGTTGGCCGGCAGCGATCCCAGGACTGCCATCATGAGGAAATAGATTCCGTACTCGCAGTGGGCCAGCGCGAATTTCGGATCGAGTGCGATGGCCTGCTCAAAGGACTCCTTGATGCGGGGAAGTACGTCCGGATTCATGCGTCCGATGTAGTAACGCGCCTTCAAGAGCGCTTCATACGCAGGCAAGCTGGGTTTGAACTGCTCGCGCGCCACGGGCGTTCCGGAAAGCTTCACGTGCAGTGCCGCGGCGATGGCCTGCGCGATCTCGTCCTGCAACTCGAAAATGTCCGCCATCTCCCGGTCGTATCGCTGGGACCACAGATGATAGCCGTCGGCGGCATTGATAAGCTGCGCCATCACGCGGATGCGGGTCCCGGCTCGGCGCACGCTGCCTTCGAGGATGGTCTTCACGTGCAGCGCCTCGGCGATCTTCTGGATATCCTGTTCCTTGCCGCGAAACGCAAAGGCCGATGTGCGCGCGGTTACCTTCAGGCCCGGAATCTGCGCCAGCTCGTTGATGATCTCCTCGGCCAGTCCGTCGCTGAAGTATTCGTTCTCCTTGTCCGCGCTCATGTTGGAGAAGGGCAGCACGGCGATGGAAGGCGGTTCCTCCACACTGGCTGCGGAGACTGGCGCAATTTCGAGCGACGCCTTCAGCTCCGCCGCGGTCTGAAACCGCTGCCCGGGCTGTTTGGCGAGGCAGCGCTTGACGATCTGCTGGAGAGCGGGCGAGGTGTCCAACGGTGCGGGTTCCTTGTGAAGGATTGCAGCCATCGTCGAGATCGAGTTCTCGCCGCTAAACGCCCGACGGCCGCTCAGTAGTTCATACAGAACCGCGCCGAAACTGAATACGCCCGAGCGCGCATCGAGCGGCTTGCCTTCGGCCTGCTCCGGAGCCATATACGCTGCGGTCCCCATCACCGTGCCTTCGATGGTCGCGGTTTCGTTCGAATCGGTCACCTGTTTGGCCAGTCCAAAATCGAGCAGCTTCACCGAGCCTTCCGTCGTCACCATGATGTTGGCCGGCTTTAGATCACGGTGCACCACGCCATTGCGATGCGCGGCGTCGAGAGCCGTGGCGATCTGAATCGCGAGCCGCACGGCTTCCTGAGGCGGATGGGGGCCGCGAATCGGAACACCTTCGATGTACTCGAGCACCAGGTAATCCGGCCCGATGTCGTGAATCTGGCAGATGTGGGGATGGTTCAGCGCGGCGATCGCGCGGGCCTCTCGCTCAAAGCGTGCCTTGTGAGACGAAGAGAGGTACTCGCCCTTCAGCCTCTTGACTGCGACGATGCGATTCAGGCGGGTGTCGCGGGCTTTCCACACTTCGCCCATACCGCCAGCGCCAATGGGAGCGATCAATTCGTAGGGGCCCAGCTGTTGCCCGGCGGCCCAGGGACTCATGGTCCTTCGATTCTAGCGTTATTAGATACCGCGAATCGCGACGACGGTCACGTCGTCCACAAGCGTTGCCTCGCTGAATGTGGAGACGGCATTGACGATTTCGCCCACTAAGTCATTCGGTGCGACGCACCCCCTGAGACCGCTGTTTTCGCGCAATGCGCGGGCCAGTCGATGCTCTCCAAATTCGTCACCTGCCGAGTTAGCCGCCTCTGTCACGCCGTCCGAGTACAACAGCATAGTGTCGCCCGGCGCGAGGCTCACTTCTTCCTCGACGCAGCTCCATTCCTCAAACGCCCCCAGCATGGGTGCCGTTGCCTCCAGCCGAATCAACTCTCCGCCAGCTCGCAGTAGAAGAGGCGCGCAATGGCCGCAATTGGCGTAGCGCATCCGCCGCGTGCGGTCGTCATAACAGCCGAAAAACAGCGTGGCGAACCGGTCTGATCCAGTGGAGGAATAAAAGTGCCTGTGGATGGCTTCCAGTAATTCGGAAGGCCGGCGCACGCCGCTGGCCGCTTGGGTCCGGAAGCAAGCCTGAAGATTCGCCATCAACAGGGCCGCCGGGACGCCTTTCCCGGACACATCGGCGAGCACGAATCCCAAGTCCTCTCCCAGATCAAGAAAGTCATAGTAGTCGCCGCCGACGCCCCGTGCGGCCACACACCGACCTGCATAATCGATCGTGCGAAGGCGACGCCCTGCTCGCGGAAACAGCTTCTGCTGCACGGTAGCCGCGATTTCAAGCTCCGACTGACGGCGGCGTTCGGAGTCGGCCTGTTTACGAATCGCCGCCAGCACACGCTCGTTATCCCAGGGTTTCTGCACAAAGTCACAAGCTCCGCGGCGCATGGCTTCGACCGCCAGGTCGATGCTGCCCCAGGCGGTCATCACGATTACAGGCGCGGTGTTGCCTTGCGATTCCAATCCCGCGAGCAGGTCAAGTCCTTCTTCACCCGACGTCGTATCGCGCGTGTAATTCAAGTCGGCGAGAATCAGATCGAATTCGTCCGAGCGGGCTTTACGCAACAATGCGCGCGGCGAATCAACGGTCACAGCTTCGTATCCCTGGCCTTTGAGCAGGAGCTGCAGAGCGTGCAACACGTCAGGCTGATCGTCACAGATCAGGACGCGATAAGGTCGTGCGGCTGGGGCTGCTGTCACCGGAAACTCCGCGGTAGCCATCATGATGTACTGACGAAGGTGAGGCAGGTTTCGTGCCGTGAAAAGATCGTTTGGATTCAGCGTGTCTGGCCGGAAGGAGGTGTTCGGCTGTGGGACTCAGTGCGCGGCTGCGGGACCGCCGCTATTATTTGCGTGCTTTTGGATGCGAGCGATCGTACACCGCCATCAAATCCGTCAACGAAACCTGGGTGTATTTCTGCGTGGTCGCCAGTCGGGCGTGGCCAAGCAGCTCCTGAATCGCGCGTAAATCTGCTCCGTCGGCCAACAAGTGTGTCGCGAAAGCGTGCCTGAGGCTGTGCGGATGCAAGGAAGCGTCTCCCGAAATCAGGCGTGCGTACAGCTTCACGATACCGCGTGCGCCTCGGTCGGAAAGCCGCGTGCCCAGGTGATTCGCGAACAGTCCCTTCTCTCGCGGCTTGGTGGCGCGAACCGCGAGATACTTTTCGAGCGCCGTAGCCGCGGTTGCTCCGTACGGGACCTGACGCTCCTTGCGGCCCTTGCCGCGCACGCGAATCCACTGCTCGCGAGTATCGAAATCGTCTAGATCGAGTCCCACGAGTTCGCTGATGCGCAGGCCGCAGCCATACAGCAGCTCGAAAATCAGGCGGTCGCGTTCGGGGAACGGCCGCTCCAGCCGATCTTCGGCGACAGCATTGATGAGGTCGTTGGTTTGCTCGGCGGTCGGTACCGCGGGCAGGCGTTGCGGAGCCTTGGGAGTCTTCACCAGCCGAGCGACATTCGTCGGCACGCTGCCTTGCTTGGCGAGAAACTGAAACAGCGAGCGGACCGCCGCCAGCTTGCGACGGACGGTAACCGGGCTCAAGCGGCGATGGTAAAGATCGCCCAGCCATTCGCGGATTTGAAGCACCGTGAACTGAGCCGGCGCGGGCGGATGCTGGCCTGGAGGAGAGAAATATCCGGCGAATTGTTCCAGGTCGCTGGCATAGTTGCGCAGCGTGTGCGGCGAGGCGTTTTGCAAGCGCAGGTCGGCAAGATAACGTTCGATAGCAGATGCCAGTGCGTCAGGCATGCGAGTACAGATGCTGCTCCAGCGCAGCTAGCGCTCGCCGGCATACTTCCGCGTGTCGCAGCTTACGATCGCGCGGCGGATTCTCGAGCTTCGGCAGCAGATCGAAGGTGATGTTCGCGGGCTGATAGTTGGCTGGGTCCGCTCCGGACACGTACGCGCACAGCGATCCTAGAGCAGTCTCGCGCGGAAATGCGCGAACAGCCTCACCGGCTGCCAGCGTCGCCGCGCCTAGGCCGGCGATCAAGCCCGTTGCGATGGACTCCACGTATCCTTCGACGCCCGAAATCTGCCCGGCGAAAAATACCGTTGGGCGTGTTCGCAATTGCAGCGTCGGCGTCAGCAGCGCAGGCCCATTGATATAGGTGTTGCGGTGCACCTGTCCAAAGCGCAAGAACTCGGCGTTCTGGAGTCCCGGGATCATCCGCAGGACGCGCTGCTGCTCGCCGAAGCGCATGTGATTCTGGAATCCCACCAGATTGAAGCTTCCCGAGCGCGCGTTTTCGCTGCGAAGCTGAACCACGGCGTAGGGTCGCCGGCCGGTGCGCGGATCGGTCAGGCCCATCGGCTTCATCGGCCCGAAGCGCAGCGTATCGCGACCACGCCGGGCGATCTCTTCGATCGGCAAACACGCCTCGAAGTAACTCACTTTGTCTTCGCCTGGCTTGTCTTCCGGAATGTGGGTGGGCACGCTGTCCGCAGCCAGCAGGGCGTCGAGAAACGCTTCGTACTCGGCCTTGTCGAACGGACAGTTCAGGTAGTCGTCGGTGCCATCCAGCGACTTTCCGTAACGCGACGCCGCGAACGCGATGGAAGTGTCGATGGATTCCGCGTCCACAATCGGGCTGATGCTGTCGTAGAAAAACAGCCGCTGCGATCCGGTCAGCCGGGCGATTTCAGTCGCCAGGGCATCGGATGTGAGCGGTCCGCTGGCGATGATCCAGATATGCTCGGAATCGGTCTCATTGATTAACGACGCGACTTCTTCGCGCCGGATCTCGATGGCAGGATCCTCCTCCAATGCGCGCGTAACTTCGGCGGCAAACAGGTCGCGGTCCACGGTCAGGGCGTGGCCCGCAGGCACCCTCGTTCGCGGTGCGATTTGTCCGATTAATAGTGACCCTAGCCGCCGCAATTCTTCTTTAAGCAGCCAGGGAGCGCCGTTTTCCTGCTCGCTCTTGAGAGAATTGCTGCACACCAGTTCGGCCAGCGCCTCGGTCTTATGCGCGGGCGTGGATCGCACCGGCCGCATTTCGTGTAGGACCGCATGACTGCCAGCACGAGCCACCTGCCAAGCCGCTTCGCAGCCAGCCAACCCTCCGCCGATAATATGAACTTCAGCCCTCACGATACTCGCCGAAAACCTTCCTCAAGCGGTCCGAAATTTCCCCGACGGTTGCGTAAGCTTCGCAAGCGGCCATGATCTTCGGCATCAGGTTATCGGACCCGCGCGCGGTCTGCTCAAGCGCGTCTAATCGCGATTCCAGCACCGCCTGATCTCGCGATGCGCGCACCTCGCGCAAGCGTTCCACCTGCTGCCGCTCGATATCGGAATCAATGCGCAAAGCCGTCAAGGGTTCGTCGTTTTCCTGATGAAACCGATTGACGCCGACCACGATCTTCTCTCCGCGTTCCACCTGTTGCTGGAAATCGTACGCCGCATTTTGAATCTCGGCCTGGATCCAGCCCTTTTCGATTGCGGCCAGTGTTCCGCCCAGCGCGTCAATTTGTTCCAGGTAGTCCCGCGCTCCGCGCTCGATCTTGTCCGTCAGGCTCTCGACGTAGTAACTGCCACCAAAGGGATCGGCAACCTTCGCAATCCCGGTCTCATGCGCGATGATCTGCTGCGTACGCAGAGCGAGCCTGGCGGCTTCTTCGGTCGGCAATCCGAGCGCCTCATCTCGAGAATTTGTGTGCAGCGATTGTGTGCCGCCGAGCACCGCCGACATCGCTTGCAATGCCACGCGCACCACGTTCACGTCGGGCTGCTGCGCCGTGAGCGTCGATCCCGCGGTCTGAGTATGAAACCGCATCATCATCGATCGGGGATCCTTCGCTCCGAAGCGTTCTTTCATGATGTGGGCGTATAGGCGTCGCGCGGCGCGGTATTTGGCGATCTCCTCCAGAAAATCGCTGTGCGCGTTGAAGAAGAAAGACACTCGCGGCGCGAAGGCATCGACGTCCAGCCCGGCGCGAATCGCAGCCTCAATATAGGCGATCGCATTCGCCAGCGTAAATGCCACTTCTTGAATCGCGGTCGAGCCGGCTTCGCGAATGTGATAGCCGCTAATCGAAATGGTGTTCCACTCCGGCAGCTCCGTGCCGGCCCACGCGAACAGGTCCGTCACGATTCGCATCGCCGGGCGCGGCGGATAGATGTAAGTCCCGCGCGCGATGTATTCCTTCAAGATGTCATTCTGTACCGTGCCTGAAAGTTTCTTGAGATCGGCTCCCTGACGCTGGGCGACCAGTGCGTAAAGCGATAGGACTATCGCCGCAGTCGAGTTGATGGTCATCGAGGTGGTGACCTGATCCAGTCGAATGCCTTCGAAGAGACTTTCCATGTCGGCGAGCGAACAGATCGCCACGCCCACGCGGCCGACTTCGCCCGCAGCCAGAGCATGATCCGAATCCATGCCCATCTGCGTGGGCAGATCGAACGCTACCGATAAACCGGTGATCCCTTGCGATAGAAGAAATCGGTAGCGGCGGTTGCTCTCTTCGGCCGATCCGAATCCCGCGTACTGCCGCATGGTCCACAGGCGGCCGCGATACATGCCGGGGTGAATGCCGCGCGTGAACGGATACTGGCCCGGCAGCTCAGCGGGATTACTCATGAACGCGAGATCTTACGGGCTCGCAGGAAGGAGCTTATCGCGAAATATGCCATCAGGCAGAAGAACCCGATCGAAAGAAGTACGCGTCCGATACCGTTCTGCTCGGTTTGCAGGCTGCGCACATTGCGGATCGCGGAGGGCACGGCCCATGCGGCCAGACAGAGGAAAACAAAGCCGATAATTTCATTCCAAAGCACGCGCAAAGGCCGGACCACGCCGGGCACCACATGCTCCATAAACCGGCCCACTTTGCTGTTCTTGTCGATTTGCATCGGCCCAAATTCTCATCCTAACAGACCATGCCGCGGCAGCCGATATTGAGGTATGACGCAACGGTTCGACGTCCCGAAAATCGGGTGGTATGCTGAAGGTGGCATCGGACCCGCAGGCGTGGGTTCGCTCGGTAGAAACGAGGAATGAATTGGACGATCGCTTGCGAGATCTCATGCAGGAATTGGGAAACGCGATCAACGAGTCGCTTTCTGATTCCGACCGTATAGCCGCCGCGATTGGAGAGATCAAACGCGCCGGTTACGACGTCTTCCTGGTTCTGGAAGCCACCATCGGATTCAACAAACGCGCTGAAGGCGACGAGAGTGACGAATCCGAAGAAACAGTGGAATTGGAATCCCAGCCCGAAACCGGACGGCGCCGCCGGGTGGGGAAGATCCAACTCACTTCGCAGGATCAAAAGTTCCTGCGAGCTCTGAAGATCGCCATCGACGACGACAGCCGCTAAGGGCCGTCCGGTGCGCGTTCTCTTCCTGGGCTTGCTTGTAGCGGCCCTCTCTTTCGGGGAAACCGTCCAAATCCTTCGCGATAATTTCGGAACACCGCATATCTTCGCTCGCACGTCCGCCGGAGCCGCTTACGCTGCGGGATACGCCCAGGCTGAAGACCGGAAAGACGCCCTTTTGCGGAATCTGCACGGAGCGGGAAGTGACGATACGCAACTTTCTCCGCGACTCCAGGCAGTTATCAATGGGTTCTGCGCCGGTATCAATCGTTATCTGACGGAGCACGGCGACGCAGGTGCGGTTATGGCTCCCATGGTCGTCGCGTTTAGCCGACGTGCGTTCCAGACGATTCACGGATCGAATGATGTGCTGATCGGTCCATCCCGCAGCATCACCGGAAACGTCATCGCGATCCTCGATCCGTTAAGTGACCCGCTCAGCGGATGGAATGACGACGGGCGTCCTTATGAGATGCGATGGTACGCATCCGATGAGCAGATTGCGTTATCCGGTGTCGCACCTCCAGGCATTCCTTTTCCGCTCATCGGTCACAGCGCTTCGATTGCCATTGGATGGGGTGGGTCGACAGAGATAGCAGGCCCGCGCGCGCTGGAGGAAGCCTGGGCGATGATCACGTCACGCAGCTTGGCCGAGGCACAATCCGCGCTTCGCACGGAACAGATCCCCGGCAGTGCTCTGATCGCGACCGCGCAGGGCGAAATATTCGATAGCTCGGGAAAGACGCCGCAGGACGGCATTCTGCTGCGGCAGAGGATCGTGCCCCAGTCGGAAGCGATGACTGTTCAACTTCTGGCCGCGCAGAATAAGTGGCCTTTCGGACGCGCCGTGGATGTGGCATTTTCAACGGCCGTATACAAGGCCGAAACGTGGCAGGCGCGCCTGGTCAAGCTAGCTCCCGAACTGCCCTTCGTCCAGACGCTGACGGGATGGAGCCGCCGCAGCGACGCAACTTCCACTGAGGCCCTGGCCTTCTATCTGTTCAAGATGGCGCTGGGCAAGCCCGAGGCAGCGGCACTCGAACCGCCGGATTCCTTGAGCGACAATCGCATTCGGGCGGCGCTACGCAAAGCCCAGGATCGGGTCGAAACGGAGCTGCCGTATCGCGCGGATTACGGCACGATGTTCCGAGTGGCTCGCGACGGCGCTGCGCACTCCAACCCGGCCGCTGGCGGAACCGTCACGGAGGCGGGGATGATCACGCCTCGCGCCATCACGTTCCAAAGGGCGGGCGCCGTCCTGATGGGAACCGGCGGTCAGACTGCGACCCAGATCGTGGAGCTTTCGAGGATCCCCAACGCCGTCTCCATCCTGGTTCCCGGCGAGAGCGATCGCCCCGACTCCGGACACTTTGACGATCAAGCTCACGAGTTGTTTAGCAAGGGAACGGCCAAGCCCACCTATTTCGGAGACCGCAAGGAACTCGAAAAACACATTTCTTCGAAGAAAGAATTGATATTCTGAACGCCTTGCAGCCACTAATCTCGCGTGGTGCAAGACGCAATCGAACAGTTCCTCAAAACCGCCGCACAGCCGGTCTTGATGGAGCCCGGCGAAGATCCGCTGCCAATCTGCGCCGATAAATTCGTGCTGGGCGCTCGCAATGGCGGCGCATGCACGCTCGAATGCTGGGATCAGACGCGCAACCTGGTGCGCCGGATTCGTGCCGTCGGCAAGGTCCGGCGTGGATTCCTGGAGTTGGAGGTAGAGCGCTTCGGAGGCCGCACCGGATCGCTGCTGTTGATCGATCTGGCGCAAGCCTCGAACGCTCCCACCGCCAGGCATGGGGCCCGGCTCAAGTATCGCGAGCGTTTCCGGATGTCGCTTCGCCGCCAGTACAGCGACTGGAAGCTGGTGGAGCTGAGCACCGAACCCGACCTGCACCACAGCTTGTCACCCGCTTATCCGCGGGCTCTGCTGCGCCGTGGCAATCAGGCGATCGCCGCTATCGGCGCGGCCGAAGATGCAATCGACGTCGACGGCGTGTTGAGCTTCGGGCTGATTTGGCTGGACTACTTGCGCCAGCGTGAGACGCGTTTGTCAGTCGGCACGCTCGCGGTGTTTGTCCCTATCGGCGCGGAGAATACCACATGCCACCGCGTCCGCTATCTGAACAAGGAAGCGGCGCGGTATCGAGTCTTCGTCCACGGAGCCGGGATTTTGGAAGAACCGGTCGAGCCCGGCGACTATACGAATTTTTCGACGCGCCTAGACGCCTTTTGCGCGCCCGTAGCCGACCCAGAACTCGCCGGGTGGATCGAGCGTCTGGCTGCGGTCGACGGCGTTGAGCGCCGGCCTCGCGCGGACGGATCCGTCAGCTTGGCGGTGCGAGGTTTCGAGTTCGCCCGAACCTCAGGCCCCACACTGCTTTTCGGAATCGACGATCGCCACGCGGCGGGTTCGCGGCAGTTCCCTGAAATCGAGAATCTTGCTCGCGGGCTCGCCCGTCTCCGCAACGCCGCGTCAGCCGACCGCGCCAATCCACTCTACCTAAGGCATCCGGAGGCGTGGCTCGAATCGCAAATACGGACCTCGGTCAGCCGCTTGGACGCCAGCATCCGTGACGCGCCCCTTTACGGGCAGGCCCCGCACTTCGCTGCGGGCTCTCGCGGCATTGTGGACGTTCTCGCCGCCGACTACCCTGGCCGCCTGGTCGTCGTCGAGGTTAAAGCCAGCGAGGACATCCACTTGCCGCTGCAGGCCCTGGATTACTGGATGCGCGTCAAATGGCACCTGGAACGCGGCGAGTTTGAAGGTCGCGGTTACTTCCCCGGTATCCCGCTGCGCCCCGACCCTCCGCGCCTGGTACTGGTCGCGCCCGCGCTCGATTTCCATCCGTCCAATGAGACCGTACTGCGGTACTTTTCACCTGAAATCCATGTGGAACGCATCGGTGTCGGGATAGAATGGAGACAGGAGCTACGGGTTATGTTCCGGGCTCCCTCAGCCCAGTCGCAGCCATGGCCCTCGCAGTCTTCCGGCAAGTCCGTCAAGCGCTCGTGAATCTGAATCCCGCTGAAGTGCGGGCGCAGGCCGACCGCCCAGTCCGTGTGGGCCTGGTGGCAGCCTCCCGCGAATCGCTCGGCCAAATGGAGCAGTTCTTTGCACCGCGCCATCTCTCTCCGGAGCGCAGGGCCGAAGCGGTGCAGATTTTGATACGCGGCGGTGGCCCTTCCTGCGACGTGCAGATCTACGATTCGTCGTTGTTGCGGCCTGCGAAGGCGTTTTCCTTCGATCCGGAGGCGCCCGAGGATTGCGTCCGGCGCATCGTGCGCAAGCGTGAGGATCTGATGCTACCGCTGGCGCGCCGGCTGGATCCATTTCGCAAGGAAGTCGCGCATCACGTGATACGCAGTGTAGCCAAGGAGAACGCGCTCTTCTGCCTGGTGACTGCTTTGCCAGATGTGATCCCCAGCCTGGCTTCGATCCCGTGGGTAGTCGGAGAATACGGATCGGATGCGGCCTTTCTAACCATGAACCAGATCCGTATGGGATTCCTGCTCGCCGCGGCCAGCGACCGTTCGGTGGGATATCGCGAGCAAAGGTCGGAGATTGCTTCGCTGGCCATGGGCGCGTTCGGCTGGCGAGCTCTAGCGCGCGAGGCAGTGGCCAAGATCCCCTTCGGCGGGGGGTTGATTCCCAAGGCGGCCATCGCCTGGACCGGGACATTCGTGGCCGGGTTGTCACTCGAACGCCTATATCGCCTGGGATACGGATTCACCCGTGCCGAGCGGCGCAGCACCTACGAAGACGCCTTCGAAAACGGGAAGCTGATCGCCGGAATGCTGCTCGAAGGTCTGACGCGCCAGCGCAAGGCGGTTTAGCCCCGCGAAATCAAACATGACGGACATCATCGACGCGTCCGGCTATGCCGGCTCAGCCGACCAGGTTTTCACCCCCCGCAGCGAAGAAGAGCTTGCTGCGATTCTTGTTCGCACCTCCTCCGAAGGCGTTCCTGTAACGATCATGGGCGCACTCACCGGATTGGCCGGCGGCGCGGTTCCAAAGAGCGGCTGGGCCATCTCGATGGCGCAGTTCCGCAAATTAGATGTGAACCCGGGCCGCGCCCGGGTTGGAACGGGCGTTTTGCTGCGCGACGTGCAGGCCGCCGCGACCGCATCCGGACAGTTTTACGCACCCGATCCTACCGAGAACACGTCCTCGATCGGCGGCAACATCGGAGCCAACGCCAGCGGCTCGCGCAGTTTCCGCTACGGGGCCACGCGTAAGCATGTTCAGGCGATGCGGGTGGTCCACATGGACGGCCGGATCGTCGAGTATCGGCGCGGCGAAAAAGTCGACTTCGACGTTCCGCGCATTCCCCTGCCACGCACCCGCAAACACTCTGCCGGGTATCGGCTCGAACCGGGCATGGATTACGTCGATCTGTTCATCGGCAGCGAGGGCACACTTGGCGTGGTGACCGAAGCCGAGCTTCAGTTGCTGCCCGCGCAGGGCGAAATCCTGGGAGGCGTGGTCTTCTTCCCGACTGAGGGAGCGGCTCTCGATGCCGTGGATCGCTGGCGTCCAACGCCCGGTTTGCGGATGCTCGAATTTCTGGATTCGCGCTCTATGAAACTCATGGAGCAGCCCTACGGAGCCGCTGTTTTGGTGGAAATGGAAGGCGATGCCGAATTAAATATGACGGGGGCTCTCGAAGACGAGTCCTGGTTCGGATCGTCGGCTGCGGATCGTGAGAGGTTCCGGCAGTTCCGGCACCGCCTTCCGGAGCGCATTCATGAGCGGCTGCGACGCGCCGGATTCGTGGTTCTGGCGACCGACTATGCGGTCCCCCTGGAGCGCAACCGCGATATCCTTTCGCTTTATCGCAGCGTACTCACCCAGAATTTTGGCGACAAGTTCGTGATGTTCGGGCACATCGGCGACGCGCATGTGCATACCGAAGTCTTGCCGGAAACCGATCGGGAGTGGAAGCGCGCCACCGAGATCGCCGTCGATCTGGCCAAAGAGGTCGTGGCTATGGGCGGCACCGTCGGGGCGGAGCATGGATTGGGCAAACGCAAGGCACATCTTCTGTCGATTCAGTACAATCCGGCTGAGATCGAGGCCATGCGATCGGTCAAACGCCGTTTTGATCCGCAAGGGTTACTGGGGCAGGGGAATCTGTTCGTATAGACCGTTTCAAAGTTCGTCGCGCGCTATAATTTACAAAGAAGTAACAATGGAAGAGCTCATCAAGAAATTGCAGGAAGAGATCGCGGCGCTCGAAAACGAGTTCCGCATTGAGCTCCCCCGAGAGATCCTGAAGGCCCGTGCCCACGGCGATCTCAAGGAAAACGCGGAATATCACGCCGCCAAGGAACGGCAGGGCATGGTCAACGCCCGCCTGAATCAGCTGAACGCCCGGCTGCGGGAACTGTCGATGATCGATATGTCCAAGATCCCGCACGACCGTGTCGGGCTGGGCTCCACGGTTGTCGTGCTGGATCTCGACAAAGACGAGAAGATTCGTTATAAGCTGGTGACGAGCGAAGATGTGGACGCCAAGAACGGTATGATCTCCACCACCTCTCCGATTGGTCGAGGCCTTCTGGGCAAGAACGTTGGCGATACCGTGAAAATCCAGATTCCGGGCGGCGCCCGGGAAATGGAGATCATCGAACTGATCACCATTCACCAGCAAGCGGGAGCCAAGTAGTCGATGACTTGGACTGGTGCCATCGGATGGGGCTGCAACAAAGTCATCCGGCTGATCGTGCGCGGACTCGCGCTTTCCAAGATCCATCCCAACGTGCTCACCTTCCTGGGCCTGGTGATCAACATTGGCGCGGCTGTTCTTCTGGCCGCCGGCCAGTTCCGCTGGGCAGGTGTGGTGATCATCGGTGCGGGATTGTTCGACATGGTGGACGGCCGCGTGGCCCGCGAAACCAACCGCGTCACGCGCTTCGGCGGCTTCTTCGATTCGGTCCTGGACCGCTATTCGGACCTGGCGCTGCTGATGGGTTTGCTGGTCTGGTACGGATCGATCAACCGGCCTTTTTATGTGGTGCTGACCGCGCTGGTGATGGCAGCATCAGTCATGATCAGCTATACCCGCGCGCGAGCTGAGAATTCGATTCCCAAGTGCAAGGTCGGTTTCATGGAGCGGCCCGAGCGCGTGGTGCTGTTGATCATCGGCGCGCTGTTCGACCGCATGGCTCCCGTGTTGTGGGTGATCGCGGTGCTCGGCAACCTGACGGTGGTCCACCGCATGGTGTACACCTTCCAGCAAGCCAAGCTTCTGGAAGAAGCCCAATTGCGCGTTACCCCTACTGCTCGCGCGGCCGAGCACGGGCGCTAGAGATCGAACCCACATCCTCTAGCTGATCCAAGTTGTCCACCGCCTGCTCGATCGTCTTCGCTGCGTCACCGGCTGCTGAGCGGAATCGTGCGCGGATCTGATCGGGCGTGGCCGGAATCAGATCGGACATTCTCTTTCGCAGCACTTTACCGTTGCGCAAAGTGACGATCACTTCCGATCCCTGTAAGCGGGGGTACGCCTGCGTGAGTTCCGGGTCTTCTTCGAGTTTGGTGACGCCGATCAGTCGCGAGATCTCAGGGTCATTCAGAAGCCTGTAGTTACTCTCCTCGATCGATTGCCGCGCCAGTGTCGCCGCGACGCAGAAGTGGATGCTCATCTTGGCTTGCAGGACGCGCTCGAACGGACCTGTGGCGTTGCAGCCCGGATAGTTGATCGCCGCTGCCGTACATTTTACTTGAATAGCCGTGATGTCGAGACTATCGGCGGCGTTTTCCAGTGAAATGGCGAGCGCCGCCTGGCATGCCGTCTGCGCGTAGTTACACGCCGGCGCGGGCTTGTGATAGACGGAGAAGATCTCGAGGTTGTCGCCCTGGAAGGGCGCTACATGCGAAACGCGATCTCGATGCCGGAGAGCCGCGAATAATCCCGCGGACCCGTCCAGAGCCGTTTCCGATCCAAACGCACCCAGTTCCGCCAGCTCGACCGCGGTGACCGCGTTGCGTGCGGCGAATCCCGCGTGAAAGAACATGTCGTCGGCGCCCGCCGCGGGCCATTCGTTCAGGCCGCCCGTTGCATTTGCCGCGAGGCCCAGCGCACTCACTCCCGCGTCTTCGGTTAACCCCAGCATGCGGCTGCCCGCTACTGCCGCACCCAAAGGCCCCGTGATCCCCGTGGGCCGGAAGATCCGTACCGTCTCCTGATCCATCAACGCGCGGCCTACGGACGCTCCTATTTCATAGCCGCAGATGGTGCCCGCGATAAAATCGCGCCCGGCGACCTTTCGTGTTTGCGAGAGAGCCAGCAGCGTCGGAAAGATTACGATTCCCAGGTGACTGACCGACCCGGTGTGCATGTCTTCCCGGACCAGTCCATGGCCGAGCACGGCGTTGGCGAAGGCTGCTTCCGCGGCTGACGCGCGCACTTTTGTGCCGATCACCGAAGCTGGACCGCCACCGGCACGCTCTGCGACTTCGATCGCCTGACGGCTGGGAGCAAGATCGAGCGACTCGTACGCGCAGGAAAGAAAATCCAGCAGCGCGATTTTAACTTTAGCTATCGCTTCCGGCGATGGATTGGAATATCCGCGCGCGGCGCGGACCACTCTGCGCGAAAGAGTCAGAACGTTCCTACTTACCGGGACCAGGATCTACCGGAGCACCGGTGCCTGAGGATCCCAGGAACAGTTTCTTTCCGTCGGGATATGTGATGTTCGAGCCGTTGGCGCGATTCGAGCCATCCTTAGCCTGGAAGCCATCGACCGCGATCTTCTGGCCCTTTTCGAGTGAGCCTTTGTTGAAGCCGCGGCGCAGGAGAATATTCGGACTGCCGCCTTCGACCATCCAATTGGTCACTCTGCCGTCCGGACCGGTGACGTCGATATGGATCCAGGTATGAGGGTTGATCCACTCCATCTGCGTAACCACTCCCTCCAGATGGACCTGCTTGTTGCCGTCGTACTCGGCCGAGAAAGAATGATGTGCCCAAACCGGCGACACGGCCAGCGACATGCTTAATAACAAGCCCGCCAGCGCTATCGAGACTGAGAGTGTTTTTCGCATGAGATCGTCTCCTGTCCTGACTCTATTGCTTACCGGCCTTGGCCGCTGCCGCCTTGGCTTCATCGGCGCGAGCGCCTTTGAGCATGTTAAACATCGCGTAATTCCCTTCGTGGCAGGCGTATTCGTACAGCGGGAATTCCGGATTCAGCCGCAGCGGCATGCGGATGGTCCACGGCCGCACCCACGTTTTCGGATCGTTGATGGTGGCGGTGTAGTCCATCATGTCGGGCGCCGTGCGCGTCCATTTTTCGGTGAGAACCATATCGGCGCTGTGGGGAGTGCCGCCGCCGTTCAGCCCGATCCCGTTCTTATCGCCCAGGAAGTTGGTGGTTTCGATCACCAGCGTATTGCCTTCCCAATGGCCGCGCGCATCGCCCATGTAGGACTTGATATTCGGACCCGGATGCGGGCTTCCGTCAAGCGGAATGATCTTGGTCTCATGGATCATTTCATAGCGGATCGCGACGTAGCCGGGACCCTGCACGATCTGTGTTCCGTTGTTGTAAATCACCGGCAGGATGGATCCCATCACGCCGCGCGTGATGCAGCGGTCATACAGGCTCTGGTCTTCCCACGATTCGTTGGGTCCGTGACCCTGCTTCGCCTGCTTGGCCTGCGCGGCCTTCTGCTTGGCTTGCTCCGTCAGTTCGGGGATTCTGCCATTGGGCGGATCGACCACCAGGGACGTGATCTTCTGTGGCCTTCCGTGTTCCAGCCAGTATCCCGGAGGATTGATGCCGACTTTTGAATCCTTGGCGACGTACGCAACCTTGTCGTTCTCGGTGGTTCGCTCGGCCTTGGCTTGCCGCTGCGCGAATTCCTCTTCGGTGACCTCGGTTCGGTCCCCTGCCTTAGCGTCGCGCTGCATGGGAACCTCGATCAGGTCCGTTCCGGGCCACAGGCCCTGGAGGTCGGGATCGCCCCAGGGGAGCTTAGGCGGAGTGTACGCAGACTTTTTAGCTTTGGCCGCGGGAGCCTGGCCAATCACAGGCACAGTTACCAGCAACACGGAAGCCAGCACCGCTGCCAGCACCATCAGAGACGTTAGGACACGCTGCCTCATACGGGGTCTCCTTTACTTGCTCCGCACATTACTTGGCCGGCTGCTTCTTATACTTTCCGTACAACAATTCCTCGGCGAACTCCACGCACTTGAACTCCAGGATCTGGGCGTTCTTCTCGGCCCTCTTGTACAGCGGCAAGCTGATCTTCCACGGCCGGGTAAACACGCTGGGGTCGTCGATAGTAGCCTCATAATCCATGACGTCGTTGCTGCGGCGCTTGTAACGCTCCACCACGTGCAGCTTGTCGCTGGCCCAATTTCCGGCCCGATCGAACCAGGCAAGCCCGTTCAATCCAGTCACATCCACTACCAGGGTATCGCCTTCCCAATGGCCGTTGGACGTCCCCATCCAGGTATCGGACCCGGCTTCGATCGGTTTCCCCATATTTATCAGCCGGTTGGCGCTGGCATATTCGTACGCCATCAGGATATCTTTATTGCTCTGGATGATCTGGAACGGGAACGGCATGTAGGTCGCTCGGGGGATCCCAGGCATGTAGCACTTGGCTTCCGGATCCTCGGCGGGCCAGTTGGCCTTGTTCTGTTTCTTTTTTTCGAGAGCTGCCGGCTTGTAGGGGATCTCGTTGCCTTCGACCACGCCCTGGCCCGCGGGAATCGCTCCGATTGCGCCGAGCTGCCAGAATGGGCCCGGAGCGGCCGAATGATCCTGAAGGTCCCAGTTGGCAGTGCCAATATACTCCCACACGCCGTTCAGGTTGGGCTTGCCGTCGGGCATCCGACCGCCCTTCGCAGTTGCCGACTTGGCAACGGCTTTCGCGGGAGCCGCTGGAGCTTGGGCTTTCCCGGGAGTCGTTATTAACGAGATACACACAGCCGCAGCGGCGGCTGTGGATAGCAACGTGAGCGTTTTTCGCATATCGAGAAGCACTCAATCGTACATTCGAACCAACCTGGTGTCAACGTCATCAGCCCAACCCCTAGAACGGAGCCGTCGCCGGAAAGTTTGGATGGATCACGGATTTATACGCTCCGCAAAACCCCGAAACCAGGGGTTGAGCGCAGGCCTGGGCCAGAGTTGAAAACATCGAGCCTAGGCGACTTACAAATGAGCTTTGAGGATCCGGGAGATTGTCAAAACTGGGCGCCACAAGGTTCGGTGTGCCGGACACCATACTCAGTTTCCCCAACGCCCCGGCGCCGCCGTAAGGATCAAATCCAGCCAAGATCATGAGAGTCATCGCGAAAAGATCCGCGTCATGTTCGGCATCCGCAACCGTCAGAGTTTTCCCATGCTGAGACTGAGCCACGTGGCCCAGCTCATGCCCAACGATAAACGCAAGTTCACTGGGAGAATCACTGATCAGTTGGGATACGCTCAAATCGATCTGCACGAACCCTGGCCCGCCTAGCGCATTGATGACCTGTTCCGGGCTGATCACCAGATTGACTACGCCGGGGGCATTGAGATTCACGTCGTTTATTCCGAGACCGGCCACGGCCACGGCTGCGGGCGCGGCCGCCACGAGTTTCCGATAGACCAGCCAAATCCGATCGACGTGGGAGATCGGCCACGCCAGGCGGCCCGGCGGAAGCGAGGCGACCAAGCCACGGTCAACGTTGAGCGTCCAGGCCAGGAACTGGTCGGTGGCCGAAGCTGATGGGACGATTTTGATGGATCCTGTGAAACTGGCAGGCAGGCTGGGAATCCGGTCGTAGAGATCGAACGACTGATGTTCCCGCGCGGCCAGATTCACAACGCTTGTACCGGCCGTGACCCCATTTGAATCCAGCGCCGTAATTAGAAAACTCTTGGGAGAGTTGGAGATGTTCACGATCGCAACGCCAAGATCGCGTGTCGCCGGTGAAAGGTACTGCGTGGAGGGAAGTGTGGCGGGAGCGGATATCTCTGCCTGAGGAACGCCATTCATGATTCTTGTAAACAGCACGGTCGCCTGGAGGGGAAGGTCCGCCTTCGCGAATGCATAGCCCGTCATCGTCGTCGGAAAAGAAATCGCGCTCCGAAGATTAACCGAGCCCAATGGAGGAACTGTATACCCTTGAACGCTAAGACCTCCGCCACCCAGGTCTAACGCGAGCGGCTGGCCGTCGTCCCCAAACATGGACAGGACTAGGTTAGCCGGGAGTGAGGGATTAGGATTTACAAACACGAAAGAAGTCTGCCATTGGTCTTTGACCGGGCCGCCATCGGCCAAATGTGGAAAATACAAATCCACATGGGCATCTTCCGGGTCGAACTGAGCAAAACAGGAAACTGCTAGCAGGAAAAAACAGGTCCACCGCAACATCAATACCTCTTGTACGACTTGAGTCGTGAGAATCAGCGCAGCGGACGCGGAGCTGACGTTGATACGTGACGATTATTCCACGGAATAGCGCAGGGGCGCAAGTGCTGCTATTTTGACGCAGCTTTCTTCTCGTCGGCGCGGGCGCCTGCCAGCATGTCTATCATCGCGTAATTGCCCTCATTGCAGGCGTACTCGAAAATGGGACCCTCGGTGCGCTTCATCGGGATCTGCGCGGTCCAAGGCTTGGTGAAGGCCGAGGGATCATCCACCGTGAACTCGTACATGATGGTGTCCGGCGCGGTGCGCGTGAAGCGCTCCACCAGGTGCATGTTCTGGCCCGCGCGCTGGAAGCGGGTCTTGTCGTTAAAGTTGGTGGTCTCGACGACCAGGGTGTTGCCTTCCCAATGGCCGCGCGGATCGCCCATCCATTGGCGAATGTTGGCGTCCACGTGCGGGCGCGTGTCGCGCGGGATAATCCGCGCGTCGTGGATCATTTCGACCAGAATCGTGACGAATCCGGGTGCCTGCACGATCTGATAGTTGTTGTTGTAAAAACTCGGCATCATGGGCGGCCCGGCGGTCGGCCATAGGATGCAGCGCTCGGACAACGACCGGTCTTCGGGACCTTCGGGCGGCCTGCCGAACCCCGCTGGAGCCAGTGCGGGCGCGCCAGCCTTCCGCGGAATGTGTCCATCGGGAGGATCGATGATCAGCGAAGTGCGCAACGTCTCGACCACTTTGGTCCCGCGGTCGTACCACGCGTCGTTATAAGCGCGGCTGAGGTCGGCCTGCGCGCCGCCATCGCGGCGATCCGCGTTGTTGCGGTCGACGGTATCTTTCTCGTACTGGCGTGCTTCTGCCGGAGTAAAGAAGGCCTTGTCCGCGAGATTGGCGGGGCGCTCGAGCGGGGTGATCGTGACGTTGGTCCAGACGCCCTGGAGATCGGGCTGTCCGTCGGGCGTGCGCGGCGGAGTATATTTACTTTGCGCAGTAACCGTAGCGGTCAGAATCACTGCGGCCAGCGCGATGAATCGAGCGCTCATTTCGCGTTCGGCTGTTCGTCCGGATTCGATCCGCCCACGAACAGTTTCTTGCCGTCGGCGAAGGTAATGTCTCTACCGTTGGCTCGATTGGACCCGTCCTTGGCCTGGTACCCGTCGACCAAAATCTCGGTTCCCTGCGGTAGCGCGTCCTTGTTTACGCCGCGGCGGAATAGCGCATTCGGGCTGCCGCCTTCCACCATCCAGCGCGTGACCTTGCCGTCCGCGTCCTTCACATCCATGTGAATCCACGAATGCGGGTTGATGAACTCCACCTTGACCACGGTCCCCCGCAACTTCACCGGCTTTTGCGCGTCGAATTCCGCCGCAAAAGCGTGATGCGCCCACATTGGTGCGGCAGCTAAGAGTACCGCCATTCCTAGCAATACGGCTGGTTTCTTAGACATTCAGACTTCTCCTTGCCGATGGAACGGACCGCGATGAGCGAATTACTTTGCGTCGCCGTTGGCGCCTGGAGCCGAACCGCCCATAAAGAGGCGCTTGCCGTCCTTGGCGTAAGTGAGATTGGCGCCCACCGCGCGATTGGCGCCGTCCTTGGCCTGGTAGCCTTCGACGATGATCTCGGTTCCTTCGGGCAGCGATTCCTTGGTGAAGCCGTTGCGGAACAGCGAATTGGGGCTGCCGCCTTCGACCATCCACTGAGTCACCTTGCCGTCGGGACCCTTTACGTCCAGATGAATCCAGGAATGAGGATTGACCAGCTCCCACTTGGTAACGACACCCTGCAGTTTTAGCGGCGCCTTCTCGTTAAATTCCGCCGCGAAGGCGTGGTGCGCCGAGATAGGCAGCGTGGCCAGGAGCATTCCTGCGCCAGCAAGGACAAGGGCTAGCTTCATTCGCATTGTTTCACTCCCTGCTTCTTTACTTCTTCACTTTTTCTCGGTGGCGCGAGCGCCGCTGAGGTTGTTAGCCATGCCGTAGTTGCCTTCATGGCAGGCGTACTCATAGAGACCGCCATCGATATGGACCATGTTGTATTCGCCCGAGAACGGCTTCACCCAAGTCTTGGGATCGTCCACGGTGAACTGGTATGTGATGGTGTCGGCGTCAACGCGCGTGAAGCGCTCGGTCACTTTGGCGGCATCGCTCACCTGCTGTTGCTGGATCACCACCTGAGGATTATAGTTGACGGTCTCGACCACCAGCGTGTCGCCTTCCCAATGGCCGACCGAATCGCCCATCCAGCGTTTGATTTCCGCGGGCCCGTGCGGACGGCCATCGGTCGGAATGACGCGGGTGTCATGGATCATCTCTTGGATGATCGCGACGTAGCCTTGGCCCTGTACGATCTCGAGCGTGGAATTGTAGCCCACCGGCATCATCGGCGGTCCTTCAAATCCCCACGTGATGCAGCGCTCGGCGAGCGGACGATTCTGGGCGCTGTCCCACTGGTGCGCCTGCTGGTATGCGCGGCGGTCGGCGGCGGCCTTCGCTACCTCGGGAAGCGCTGCGGGCACGCGGCCTTCCGGACCGGTGATGATCGAAGTCCGCAGGCTGGCGGCTCTCTTCACCGTGGGGCCGCCCAGGCCGAACTGGCTGGTGTCATAGTGCACGGCGAGCCCGTTGCCTTCCGGATCGGCTGCCGCTGCGGGGCGCGCTGCTCCTCCACGTCCGCCTCTGCCCGCGGGCGCTTGTGCCGCGGATGCTACTTTATCCGCTTCATCCGTGTAGAATTCCTTGGCGCCCAGATATGCGGGCCGCGCGACAGGAATGGTGGTGGCGTTCGAGTACACGCCCTGCAGATCCGGCTTGCCATCGGGAGTCCGCGGCATGGTCCACGCCTTCGCGGCCGGAGCAGGCTTGGCGGCTACCGGTGCTTGCGCGAACATCGGCGCCGATATCAGCGATACGACGGCCAGAGCGATGAGTGAAGAGAGAACTTGTCGTCTCATTTACTGTCTCCTTTTCCTTGCAGCGGCTGCTTCCGAAGGTGCCCATACAGGACTTCTTCAGCGAACTCCACACACTTATATTCTAAAATCTGAGCGTTCTTTTCCAGACGCCGGTAGAGCGGCATGCTCATCTTCCATTGGCGCGTGAACACTTTGGGATCGTCAATGGTGGCCTCATACTGTAGCGCGTCCGCCTGTTGCGCGTCCCCCCGGAGGGCAGTGTATCGCTCTATCACGTGCAAAGCATCGCTGTGCCAGTTGCCGGCCCGGTCGAACCAAGTCGAATCATTCTGGCTGGTGACATCCACCACCAGCGAGTCGCCTTCCCAATGCCCGTTGGACCAGCCCATCCAGCTATCGGCGGGGGCCTTGGTGGGCGCACCCATATTAATAACCCGTACGGCGCCGGCGTATTCGTACACGAACATGATGGTGCCGGTGCCCTGGACGATCTGGAACGGATACGGCATGTACGTCGACCGCGGGACTCCGCCCATGTAGCACTTGATCTCGGGATCCAGTTTCAGTCGGTTGGTGAAGTTTTCCTTCTGTTTAGCGGCCGCTTCGGGTTTATAGGGAATCTCGCCGCCCTCGATTACGCCCAATCCGGCCGGCGTCGAATAGGCAGCGCCGAGGGTGTACACGGGTCCGGCATAAGCCGCGTGCGGGCGAATGTCCCAGTTGGCCTCGTTGTTAGCCTGCCAGATGCCGTTCAGGTTGGGCTTTCCGTCCTTGGTCTTGGGGGCTTTGTAGGGGGCCTGCGCGGGGGTGGGCAGCACTGCCAAGGACAAAAGAGCCACTCCGGCCGCACCAACCAACAACCAGATTCCCCGCATCCTTAAAGACTGAATTCGCACCCTGGCAGTCTCCTCTTGGCCCGCCGACCGGCGGGTACACGATACCGGCATTGATCGTACATTCAAACACATACGAAGTCAAGGCGGTACTAAAGCAGTCGTGCGAACATCAAATATAGGCGGATCACATGGACCAAACCCAGTGAGCTCGAACAACCCGTTCCAGATCCACCCCGCGTCGTCCATTCCCAAAACCTCGGGACCTAAATTTAAGGACCCGGTTTGCGGCATGGAGGTTACTCCCGCCCAGGCCGCCGGGAGCTTCGAGCACCGGGGCCAGACCTACTATTTCTGCGGTAAGAGCTGTCTAGCCAAGTTCCAGGCCGACCCGCTGAAATACCTCGCGCCCAAGCCCGTAGTCGCGGCCGCCGAAGCCAAGGACGTCGAGTACACCTGCCCGATGGATCCCGAGGTGGTTCAGATGGGTCCCGGGACCTGCCCGATCTGCGGCATGGCCTTGGAGCCCAAGGAGATCCAGGCCGAAGATACTGAAAATCCAGAATTGGCGGACATGCAGAGGCGGTTCTGGGTCAGCGTGGCGCTGAGCGTGCCGCTACTTGTGCTCTCCATGGCCATGCTCGGGCCGCAAGGTGTCCGAGCCTGGGTCGAGATGGCTCTGGCGACGCCCGTTGTCCTATGGGCAGGCTGGCCATTTTTCGTTCGCGCCTGGCAATCCATCGCTACCTGGCACCTTAATATGTTCACGCTTATCGGTCTGGGAGTCGCCGTGGCATACATCTATAGTGCCTTCGCCGCGATTTTCGAGCACGGCGCGGACGTGTACTTCGAATCCGCGGCGATGATCGTGACGCTGGTGCTGCTGGGGCAGGTCCTGGAACTCAAGGCCCGCGGTAGAACCGGAGCCGCCATCAAGGCGCTACTGGGGCTTGCACCCAAGACCGCGCGCTTGATCCGGCCGGACGGCACCGAAGCTGACGTCCAACTAGATCACGTCGCCGCAGGCGACATGTTACGTGTCCGGCCGGGCGAAAAGATCCCGGTGGACGGCGTCGTCGTGGAAGGCGCGAGCGCGGTGGATGAATCGATGCTCACGGGCGAGCCTATACCGGTCGAAAAGGCTCCCGGTAACAAGGTCACCGGCGCGACGGTGAACGGCAACGGATCGCTGGTCATCAGAGCCGAGCGCGTGGGATCGGAAACACTGCTGGCCCAGATTGTCCGCATGGTATCGGACGCCCAGCGCAGCCGCGCGCCGATTCAGAAGCTGGCGGATCGAGTAGCCGCCTACTTCGTGCCGACGGTGGTCGCAGCGGCAACCGTGACGTTCATCGTATGGAGCGTGTGGGGTCCGCAGCCTCGCCTGGCACACGCGCTGGTGAACGCCGTAGCCGTGCTGATCATTGCCTGCCCATGTGCACTAGGGCTGGCGACCCCCATGTCGATCATGGTCGCGATGGGAAAAGGCGCGACCATGGGCGTGCTCTTCAAGAATGCCGAGGCGATCGAACTTCTGCACCAAGCCGACACACTGGTCGTCGACAAAACCGGTACGCTCACCGAAGGCAAGCCGAAGCTGGTGTCGGTCGAACCCGCACCCGGTTTCGACGAGCAGCGCCTGCTGTTTCTGGCCGCGAGCCTCGAACGAGCCAGTGAGCATCCACTGGCGCACGCCGTCGTGACAGGTGCGCAGGATCGCGGAATTTCTCCAGGTGCGGTCGATGGGTTTCAGGCGGTCCCCGGCAAGGGCGCGCGCGGGCGTGTGGATGGCGTCGACGTCGCGGTGGGGAATCTGGCTATGATGCAGGAAGCCGGTGTCCAAGTCGCTGGGTCCGGCGCACTGTTTGTCGCGGTGGCCGGAAAGTTCGCTGGAAGGCTCAGCGTCGCCGATCCCATCAAGTCGACCAGTGCCGAGGCTATCCGGCAATTACAGGCCGAGGGCATGCGGATTGTCATGCTGACCGGCGACAGCCGGGCGACTGCCGAGGCGGTCGCGAAAGAGCTCGGGGGCACTTCTAATACGATCGAAGTACTCGCCGAAGTGCTGCCGCAGGACAAACGCATGCATGTCCAGCGGCTGCAGGAATCCGGCCGGTTCGTGGCCATGGCGGGCGACGGAATCAACGACGCGCCGGCGCTGGCGCAGGCTCAGGTCGGAATCGCCATGGGAACGGGTACCGACATTGCCATGGAGAGCGCGGGCGTGACGTTGGTCCAGGGCGATCTGCGCGGCATTGCGCGGGCGCGGCGGCTCAGCCGGGCCACCATGCGGAATATCAAGCAGAACCTGTTCTTCGCTTTCGTCTACAATTCCCTGGGAGTGCCGATTGCCGCGGGTGTGCTGTATCCCGTCTTCGGATTATTGCTTAGCCCCATGATTGCCGCGGCCGCGATGAGCTTCAGCTCGGTCTCGGTGATCAGCAACGCGTTGCGGTTGAGAACTGCTAAGGTGTGATCGGAAGTTGACGTGCTTAAGTCGCTTGAGGGAGATGCAAATGAAACTATTGGTCGCGGTTGATCATTCCGAGACGAGCCAGGCCGTCCTTAAAGAAGTCGCCGCCAGGCCCTGGCCCGTCAAAACGTGCGTGGAAGTGCTCAATGTGGTGGAGCCCACTCATATGTGGACCTTCTCCCAAACCGCCGAAGAGGTCCTCCGGCGATCCGCCGACCTGGTACATCGAGCCGCGGAAGATCTTCGCGCCTGGGATCTTGAAGTGGGCGGCGTGACGCTCAAGGGTGACGCGAAGCGCATGATTCTGGATCGCGCCAAGGAAATGAACGCTGATTTCGTTTTCGTCGGATCGCAGGGCGTTTCCGCGCTGACACATTTTCTTCTGGGGAATGTCGCGTCGGCTGTGGTAAGCCACGCTCCGTGTTCGGTGGAGATCGTACGGGCAAAAGAGGGCAAGCTGCCAGGGGTGCACAAGATACTCTTGGCGACGGATGGCTCGGAGTTCTCAGAGCGTGCGGCGCGGTCGGTTGCCGAGCGGCCTTGGGCCGCGGGGACCGAGATCGAGGTCATGAGCGTCGTGGAGCTGCATCTGGGAGCGGCGCAGGCCCTGCTTGAGCCGCCCTACGTGGATAACCAGCAGCTGGAACTGCAGCGGCAAGAAGCCATGAAGCGCGCCGAGGATGCTGTGGCAAGCGCGGTAGAGATTCTTTCGAAGGTGTTTCCCAAGGTCTCCGAATCGATCTCCGTGCTGCTGGAGGGACCGAAAGCCGTGATTATCGATGAGGCCGGGAAGTGGGGCGCGGACTTGATCGTGGTGGGTTCGCACGGGCATCGCGGGATCGAAAGATTCCTGCTAGGCAGCGTGTCGGAAGGCGTCGCGATGCATGCGCACTGTTCGGTGGAGGTGATCCGGTAAGCCAACAAGTGTCGAGAGGAGTCTCGACACGGCACGCAAGAGTGCGTGCGCCACAATCTCTAGTGTGTGACCGATAGCGCCACGTCGTGCGATACCACCGCGGGCTTTCGCATCGCGCGTTTTTCCTGCTGCAGGACGTGGACGGCCATCAACGCCCCAACCGGATGGGCGCCCACGCCTACGACAGGCTCCGCGTCCAGCGCGGGGCGATCTCCATCGAGGTTACGAAACTCGAAGACCGCTCGCATCGCGCTGGCTTCCTCCATGCCCAGGCCGTATTCCATGCATACGGTATCCAGGTCGCGGAACATCTGTTGCCTCAACGCCGGCTTATGTCGCGACTCATACAGCAGCTTGTTCAGCTTGTATGCGGCGATTGGAGGATGGTCGTAGTAGTGAAACGGGTGGCTCTGGAACTGGTACGGCTGCGA
>Ga0265313_10000981_pt1 | contig 28118 bp, 25 predicted proteins | sample 4123metaG_FD_203122 | JGI IMG/M metagenome (GOLD analysis project Ga0265313, IMG submission 203122) | Rhizosphere microbial communities from Carex aquatilis grown in University of Washington, Seatle, WA, United States - 4-1-23 metaG | ecosystem: Host-associated > Plants > Roots > Rhizosphere >...
TGCCGGACGCGGCCGCGACCCGCATTGTAGCCGGCGAAGGTGAGAATGTAGGAGCCGCGATAGCCGCTGATGAGGTTGGACAGCTCAGCCGCGCCCATCTGCATGTTGTAAACCGGATCGCTCAACAGCCGCGCGCGGTCGTACACCGCCTTGAATTTCTTCGCGGTATCGATCGCCGCCGCCGGCGTCACCTGCATCAGCCCCATCGCATTGGCCGGCGACACGACTTTCTGGTTGAAATGGCTTTCCTGGCGCGCAATGGCATAGGTCACAGCTGGCTCGACCGGCGGCGCGATCTGCTTGAACTCCGGCAAGCCGATGGTCGGAAACGCATAGAAGTCGAGCGGCAGGCCGCGGCCATGGGCGCCAGCGGCGAGCAGCAGCATGGCGCGGCCGTCGCCGTGGCGGCGCGCAGCCTCGCACATCATCGCCATTCCGGCGATGTCGGTGGCGCTTTCACCCAGTTCGGCGAAGATCGGCGCGATCAGGTCGCGCTCGTTCAGCGAATACAGGATGTCGACGGCCCGCACGATTTCGAGATTGGTCAGCGAAGCGTAAGCATCGGGCGGAAATTGCGGAATGTCGCGCAATCCGAGATCGGTCAGGCCAAGGCGGGCGCGTGCCAATTGGCCGTAATAGGTCGCGCTCTGCTGTGCCGCCGCCTCGTAGAATGCTCGGGCTTCGGCCTTGCGACCCATGGCTTCGGCAGCGCGGCCCTGCCAATAACCGCCGCGCGACAGCGCGTGCGGGTTGGTTACGTCTTCGGTGATGCGCGCGAAATGGCTGGCCGCCGTCACCGGGTCATGCAGGTAACGCAGGGCAATCCAGCCCGCGGTGAAAAACTGGTCGACGCGGTAATTGCCCTTCGTCGGCGACGGCGTGTCGCGCGCGATCCGATAGGCGGTCTTGTAGTCGCCATCGTCGAGCAGTTTTCGCACCAGCAGACGGCGTTCGATCCACCATTGATCGAGGTTGACGAGCTTTTCGGGGTCCATTGGTGCCGTCAGCATCAGCCTGCCGGCTTCCGCGACCTTGTCGGCACGCCGCAGCCACACCGCCTTGCTGAAAATATATCCGGCGTCCTGCCGGTCGGTGACCGGAACGGCGTCGAGCAACGCCTTGGCATTGGCGGCGCGTTGAATGACCGCGGCGCGCGCCTTGGCAATCGCCAAGTCGCTGCCGTCGAGATGCTCGGCGGCGCGCAGCCCGGCCTCGGCGTCGTCCGCGTAAAGACGCTTTTCCATTCGCGCCCGGAAATCGGCATGGGTCAGCAGCGAGCCGAGCTTGTCCAGCGCAATGCGTTCGACGGCCGATGAGAAATCGTCGTCCCGCCAGGCCTTGCGGGCCAGCGCTTCGGCGCCGGCGCGATCGCCTTGCGCCAGCAGAACCCGCGCCAGCGTCAGGCGGCCTTTGGCGGTGGTCGGCGGCTGCTGCGCGAAAAAGGCCCGAACGCCGGCGTCGCTGACCCGGTCATCCCACAGCGCATTCTCGGCGCGTCGCCGAAACAGCGGCACGTGCGGCCAGGCCGGATTGGCCGCCAGAAAACTCGCGAAGCGCTCGAAGCTCGGACGGGTATTGTCGCTGCGCAGATAGACCCATTCGGCAAGCTTGCGCGCGACCGGATCGCTGATCGTCGCGATCGCAGAATTGGCGTCAGCCTCCTGGCCCTTGCGCGTCGCCTCGATCACGCGCTTGACGGCATCGATATCGGTTTGCGATGTGCTGGTGGAAGCGGCGACAGCGAATGGCCCGGATGCCGGGCGCGCCAGTGGCTTGAGCAGATTACGCGCGCTCGACAGGCCGGCGTGCAGCCCGGCGCCGGCTTGAGCGAAAGCGGAACTGGCTGCTGCACTCAGGCGCGCCGCTGGGCCGGGCCGTTTGCGCGGCAGCGGAATGCGTTCGGCGATGTGTCGCGGCGCGGGGGTCGCGACCAGCGCGGGGCGCAGTTGGGGTGGGCTCGCCGGGTCGAGCGACAAAGGCGCGGCAATGCCCGCGAGCGGCGTTACGCCGACCGCCAAAGCGGCGAGAACCGCGCCAAAACGAATCCGTCCAGTCACGTCGGTCAGCCCCTTAGTCTTTGATTTTGTGCCAGATTCGGAGGAGGCGGCACACCCCCATTCGGCCGTAAGGTTGACTGCAAAGCATTAAAACTCCTCCTTTGCTTACTATCCAAGGCTGGCGAAAGCGGGGCAAGCCCGGTGATCGGGCGAAAGGTCGCGGCGGAACTCCCCTGATCCGGTTTGGGGCTTTAATCGCCGCCTCCGACCCGGTAACAATGGTTTGGCAATGCCGTTTTTTGCCGAGGAGCGTGCCATGGCCGCCAAGACGAGCTTCCGGGGATCCTTTACTGCGCTCGTGACGCCGTTCAAGAATGGTTCGCTCGACGAAAAGGCCTATCGCGGCCTGGTTGACTGGCAGATCGCGGAAGGAACCAACGGTCTAGTGCCGGTTGGAACTACGGGCGAGAGCCCGACGCTGTCGCATGACGAGCACAAGCACGCCGTCGAATGGTGCATCGACCAGGCCAATGGCCGCGTGCCCGTGATCGCCGGCTCCGGGTCGAACTCGACCAAGGAAGCGATCGAGCTATCCGAACATGCCGAGAAGGCGGGGGCGGATGCGGTGCTCATTGTGACGCCGTATTACAACAAGCCGACACAAGAGGGCATGTACCAGCACTTCAAGGCGATCAACGATGCGATCGGCATTCCGATCATCATCTACAACATCCCGCCGCGCTCGGTGGTCGACATGTCGGTCGACACGATGAAGCGGCTGTTCGAGCTCAAGAACATCGCCGGGGTCAAGGACGCCACGTCGAATGTCCTGCGCGTGTCGCAGCAACGCGCGGCGATGGGTCCGGACTTCAATCAGTTGTCGGGTGAAGATGGCACCTGCCTCGGCTTCATGGCGCATGGCGGCCACGGCTGTATCTCCGTTACCTCCAACGTCGCTCCGCGCCTCTGCTCGGAGTTCCAGGCTGCCTGTTTGAAGGGCGATTATGCGGCGGCCCTGAAGCTGCACGACAAGCTGATGCCGCTGCATCAAAACCTGTTTATCGAGACCAATCCGGCGCCCGCCAAGTACGCGCTATCGATCCTCGGCAAATGCAGCGACCTTGTGCGGCTGCCGATGGTGCCGTTGTCTGACGCATCGAAGACGGTGGTGCGCGACGCCATGGTTCACGCAGGCCTGATCAACTAGGACGGCGGGCCGGCGTCTTGTTAAATTTCAGCCGGAGCTGACATGCTCGAGGAATTCAGAAAATTCGCCTTGCGCGGAAACGTCGTCGATCTGGCGATCGGCGTCATCATCGGCGCGGCTTTCGGTGCAATCGTGCAGTCGCTGGTCGCCGACATAATCACGCCGATCATCGGCGCGATGACCGGCGGGCTGGATTTCTCGAATTACTTTCTGCCGCTTTCGGCGAAAGTCACCGCGACGACGCTGGTGGAAGCAAAAAAACAGGGCGCGGTTCTGGCCTGGGGCAACTTTCTCACGCTGACGATCAATTTCATCATCGTCGCATTTATTCTCTTTCTGATCGTCCGCGCCCTCAACCGGCTCGTCCGCAAAGAGGCCGAAAAAGCGCCGGCGCCATCGAAAGAGGAAATGCTGCTGACAGAGATCCGCGATCTCTTGAAGTCGCGATAGGACGCGATGGCAGCCAAGCCCGAACGTCGATACAAAATCGCTGCCGAGAACCGCAAGGCTCGCTTTCACTACGAGATCGGTGAGGTGTTCGAAGCCGGTATTGCCTTGACCGGCACCGAGGTGAAGTCGCTGCGTGGCGGCAAGGCAACCATTGCGGAATCCTATGCCGATGCCCGCGAAGGCGAAATCTGGCTGATCAACTCCAACATCCCCGAATATCTTCAGGCCAGTCGCTTCAATCATGCGCCGAAACGGCCGCGCAAGCTGCTGCTGCATAAAAATCAGATCAATAAGCTGGCCGGTGCGGTCGAACGCGAAGGCATGACGATCGTGCCGCTCAAGCTTTACTTCAACGACAAGGGCCGCGCCAAAATCGAGATCGCGCTGGCACGGGGGAAGAAACTGCATGACAAGCGCGAAACCGACCGCAAACGCTCATGGGAGCGCGAGCGCGGCCGGCTGTTGCGGGCGAAAGGCTGATGACGGAACTGCCGGTCCAGCTCGATCATTGCGTGATCCACGTCAGCGACTGGCAGCGCTCGAACGCGTTCTATTGCGACGTGCTCGGCGCCAGTCTGGTCCGGCGCGAGGCTGGTTTTTCGTATCGCTTCGGCGACAAGCAACTCAATGTTCATGGCCCCGGCGTGAAGCCCGCCGAAGTGGCCCGCCTGCCGGTGCAGCCCGGCAATAGCGATCTATGCTTTGAATGGGGCGGCCCGATCGCCGACGCCATCGCGCATTTGCAAGCTTACGGCGTTGCGATCGAGTGCGGACCCTTGCTGCGTTTCGGCGCCAAGGGGCAGGGCACCAGCATCTATTTCCGCGACCCGGACGGCTCGCTGATGGAATTCATGTCGTATAGGGATCCACCGCCATGACGAACTTCGCCACCGACCCGAAGGTACTGCCGCCGAATATCCCGCCTCCGCAAGATGATGGCGCCGCGCGTCATCTCACGGGAAGCGCTCTGCCCGACATCGCCTTGCCGGCAACGAGCGGCACACCCGTCAACCTGTCCAAGCTCAGTGGACGGGTGGTCGTCTATATCTATCCGCGCACCGGCGTACCGGGCGTGCCGAATCCCGATGGCTGGGACCAAATCCCCGGCGCGCGAGGCTGCACGCCGCAATCGTGTTCGTTCCGCGATCACTATGGTGAGTTGAAGCAGCTCGGCGTCGCGCAGCTGTTCGGATTGTCGACGCAGGATACCGCCTATCAGCGCGAAGCCGCCGAACGCATGCATTTGCCGTTCTCGGTGCTGTCGGACGAGAAGCTCGCGCTTACCAATGCGTTGAGACTGCCGACTTTTACGGCGGGCGACATGACGCTGCTCAAGCGCATGGCATTGGTCATCGACGATGGGAAAATCACCAAGGTGTTCTATCCGGTGTTTCCGCCCGATAAGAACGCCGCCGACGTTGTCGCGTGGCTGCGCGCGTCACGCTGAGGAACTGCCATGATCAAATTGACGGTGTTGTATGGTCAGCCGACCGACGCCGGCGGCGTTTGAGAAATATTATCTCGAGACGCACACGCCGATCGCATTGAAGGTCAAAGGTCTTCGGCGCTTCGAGATTGCCAGGGTCGTGGGGTCGGCCGACGGCTCGCCGGCGCCATACCACCGTGTCGCCGATCTTTATTTTGACGACGCTGCGACGATGCAGGCCGCGCTCGGCTCAGCGGAAGGGCAGGCCGCGGCGGCCGACATTGCCAATTTCGCGACCGGAGGCGTCAAGCTGTTGATCTGCGAGGTCCATGACATAACGGCGAAATAGTCGCGGCGATCACGCATCATCCAAAAACGCTCTCACGCGCTTGAACACGGCGCGAAACATCTTCGGCGTCAGCACGCCGGTATTGGTGTTGTAGCGCGAGCAGTGATAGCTGCTGAAAAGCCGGAAATCGCCAAGCGCGTGCTCGCCGCCATGGGAAAACGGTGACATCGACCGCTTGCCGCCGAGTGCGGCGACAGTGGTTTCATGAGCGATGCGGCCGAGCGAGACGATCGCCCGCAGCTTCGGCATTTCCGCGATCGTCGGCGGCAGAAAAGCGCGGCAAGTCCTGATTTCTTCCGTCGTCGGCTTGTTTTCAGGCGGCACGCAACGCACCCCATTGGTGATGCGGCAGTCGACCAGAGCCAGGCCGTCTTCGGGGTGTTCCGCATAGACGCCGCGCGAGAATCCGAATTCGGCAAGCGTGGCATAGAGCAGATCGCCGGCATAGTCGCCGGTGAATGGCCGTCCGGTTCGGTTGGCGCCTTGCAAACCTGGCGCCAGGCCGACGATGAGAACACGGGCATCGACCGGCCCAAAGGACGGAACCGGCGCGTTGAACCAGTCCGGCTCACGTTCGCGCCAAAGCTCGCGAAACGCCACCAGCCGCGGACAGCGCGGGCAGTCCCGTCCGGGCTTCCCGGCGCTGGCGGCCATCGATCGTTCTATTCGTCGTCGAAGTCGTCGTCGGCGCCAGCCGGCACGCCGGTGCGCAGCGGCGCCGGGCCACGCTGGAGGAATTGCGGCGTATGCGGGTTGGGCTCGCGGCCTTCGCGCGGCTCGCGCGGCGCGCGCTCGTTCGGATCGCGGCCGATCTTCGATTGCATGGTGGCGATGTCGAGAAAGATATCGGCCTGACGGCGCAGTTCGTCGGCCACCATCGGCGGCTGCGTCGAGGTCGTCGAACAAACCGTCACGCGGACGCCCTTGCGCTGCACTGCCTCGACCAGCGAGCGAAAGTCGCCGTCGCCGGAGAATAGCACCATGTGATCGATGTGGCCGGCGAGTTCCATGGCATCGACGGCAAGCTCGATGTCCATATTGCCTTTGACCTTGCGGCGGCCGGTCTGGTCGACGAATTCCTTGGTGGCCTTGGTGACGACGCTGTATCCGTTGTAATCGAGCCAGTCGATCAACGGACGAATCGACGAATATTCCTGATCTTCGATGATGGCGGTGTAATAGAACGCGCGCAGCAAATTGCCGCGGCCCTGGAATTCGCGCAGCAGGCGCTTGTAGTCGATGTCGAAGCCGAGCGACTTCGCTGTCGCATAAAGATTGGCGCCATCGATGAACAATGCGGTTTTTTCATTTTGTCCGGTCATGTTCTACTTTCTCTCGCTGATCGATTGTTTTTCTGATTGCTCTGGATGGATCGTGTTCAAAAAATGCCGATGGGAACCGCAAAAATGGCCGCGCGCAACCGGCACGGTCCGAGCCTTTGGATCGTCCTGAACGGAGGGGAGCGCGTTGTCGCCTATTCAACGCTGCCCGCGCAACCCGGCATTCTCCGGCAAAATCGCGACCGGATAGGTCAGTCTGCGGTTCGCCGGCATGGCTAGCAGAGCGTCTGGGCCAATCCAAGGCAAAAATCCCTTGAACTTTCGGCCATCTAAGGCTAGCTAACCATCAATTCTCCGTAAAATTGTTCCTCCATTTGGGAGTGCCAGCTCTATGGCCCGCGTCACCGTCGAAGATTGCATCGACAAAGTTGAAAACCGTTTCGATCTGGTCCTGCTGGCCAGCCACCGGGCACGGATGATCTCGTCCGGATCGCAGATTACCGTCGATCGCGACAACGACAAGAACCCCGTTGTTGCGTTGCGCGAGATCGCAGAGACCACGGTGTCGCCCGGCGACCTCAAGGAAGACCTGATCCATAGTCTGCAGAAATACGTCGAGGTCGACGAGCCCGAACCCGAGGTGCCGCTGATCGGCGCCGCCCCCGGCGCCGGCGTTGATACCGACGATACCGAGGTCGCTATCCCGTCCGATCGTATGACGGAAGAAGAGCTGCTCAAGGGCCTCGAAGGGCTTGCTCCGCCCGAGGAACAGCCCGAGGAAGAAGAATAAGTGGCGGTATAGCTCGCCTGGAGATTGCAAAACGGCCCGGTTCGCACCGGGCCGTTGTCGTTTTGGCAACCAAAAACCGCTTAGCGTTGCTCAGTAACCGCGTGATATCGTGCGCAAATTGCCCGTGACCGGGCGAAGGCTTCCAAGGCTGACAGCATGGCGCGCTCGCGTAATGAGCTTCCGCGAATGCAGAAGCAGGCCCCCACGCGGGCGCCGCTGCAGTCGCAGGCTGCTGCGTTTGCGCCTCCTACCGTGCAGCCGGCCGAGCTCGCGTCACGCAAAGCGAAGATGATGCGGCAGTACGACCTGATCGAGCGGGTGCGCCGCTACAATCCGCACAGCAATGAGGCCTTGCTCAATCGCGCTTATGTGTACGCCATGCGCGCGCATGGTGAACAGCGCCGTGCGTCCGGCGATCCCTATTTTTCACATCCGCTTGAAGTTGCCGCGATCCTCACCGATCTCAAGCTTGACGACGCGACCATCGCCGCCGCGCTGCTCCACGACACAATCGAGGACACTGCGGTCACGCGCGGCGAGATCGACCAGATGTTCGGCGCTGACATCGGCGCGCTGGTCGAGGGACTGACGAAACTCAAGAGACTCGACCTCGTGACCAAGGAAGCCAAGCAAGCCGAAAACCTGCGCAAGCTTCTGCTTGCTATCGCAGACGACGTGCGGGTGCTGCTGATCAAGCTCGCCGACCGTCTGCACAACATGCGTACCCTCGATTTCATGCCGGTGGAAGCGCGCCGCCGCGTTGCCGAGGAGACATTGGAAATCTATGCGCCGCTCGCCGGCCGCATGGGCATGCATGAAATGCGGGAAGAGCTTGAAGATCTCGCGTTCCGCGAGCTCAATCCCGACGCCTATGGCGTGGTTTCGGCGCGTCTGAATGCGCTCGCCGAGCGCCACAAGGATCTGATCACCGAGATTGAAAAGCAGCTGACCAAGAAATTGGCGGATCGCGGGATTGCCGCCCGTGTTGCGGGCCGGCGCAAGCGCGCCTATTCGGTGTGGCGCAAGATGGAACGCAAGTCGGTCGGCTTCGAGCAGCTGTCCGACATTTTCGGATTCCGCGTCATCTGCAAGACAGTGGCTGATTGCTACCAGGCGCTCGGAATCGTTCATACCACCTGGCCCGTCGTACCCGGCCGCTTCAAGGACTATATCTCGACACCGAAACAGAACGATTACCGTTCGATCCACACCACTTTGATTGGACCCGGCAAGCAGCGTGTCGAGCTGCAAATCCGCACCACCGAGATGCACGAAATCGCCGAGTACGGCATCGCTGCGCATTCGCTCTACAAGGACAATGCCGGAACGCCGACCGAAATGCTGTCGCGTGAATCGAGTGCCTATGCCTGGCTTCGAAGAACCATCGAGCTTCTCGCCGAAGGTTCGAATCCGGAGGAATTTCTCGAACATACCAAACTCGAGCTCTTCCATGACCAGGTGTTCTGTTTCACGCCCAATGGCAAGCTGATTTCGCTGCCGCGCAAGGCGACGCCGATCGATTTTGCCTACGCGGTCCACACCGATGTCGGCAACACCGCGGTCGGCTGCAAGATCAATGGCCAGATCGCGCCACTCACATCCGAACTTGGCAATGGTGACGAGGTCGAAATCATTACCTCGAAAGCGCAAACCGCGCCGCCGACGGCGTGGGAGTCCATTGTCGTCACCGGCAAGGCGCGCGCGGCGATCAGGCGCGCCACGCGGGCCGCGGTGCGAACGCAATATACCGGATTGGGGCGGCGGATCGTCGAGCGGCTGTTCCAGCGCGCCAAGATTGTCTATTCGGACGAGAAATTGATCGGTGCGCTGCCGCGGCTCGCGCGGGCCTCGGTCGAAGACGTGATGTCGGCGGTGGGCCGCAGCGAATTGAAGGCCTCTGACGTCGCCCGCGCTATGTATCCCGATTACAAGGAAGAGCGGGCGGCGGCGATGGCGGTCAAGCGCAAGCCCGAAAGCGGGTGGTTTGGCCTCAAGCGGCTCACCTCGGTGAAATTCAAGGTGCCGGATCCGCAGGGTCCGGCAATCCCGATCCGCGGCATCAACAGCGAATTACCGGTGCGCTTCGCGCCAAATGGCGGCGCGGTGCCTGGCGACCGCATTGTCGGGATTCTGACCGCGGGCGAAGGCATCACGATCTATCCGATCCAGTCGCCCTCGCTGTCCGAGTTCGAAGACCAGCCGGAGCGTTGGCTCGACGTGCGCTGGGACGATGATGGCACGCCGCAGCGTTTTCCGGCGCGTCTTTCGGTTCAATCGGTCAACGAACCCGGGTCGCTGGCGCAAATTACCCAGGTGATTGCCGAGCATGACGGCAATATCGACAATATCCGGATGACGCGGCGTGCGCCGGATTTCACCGACGTCGCGATCGATCTCGAAGTTTACGACCTCAAGCATCTCAACGCCATCATCGCGCAATTGCGGGCCAAGCCAATCGTGGCGAAGGCGGAACGAGTGAACGGATAATCAGGTGGCTTCGCTTTCCACACTTCGTCTCGGCGTCAACATCGACCACGTCGCCACGATCCGTAATGCGCGCGGCGGACGCCATCCCGATCCGGTGCGCGCGGCAAAACTTGCGATCGCCTCGGGCGCCGATGGTATTACGGCACATCTGCGCGAGGACCGCCGTCATATCCGGGACGACGATATTGCGCGGCTCAAGGCCGAGATCGATAAGCCGTTAAACTTCGAAATGGCAGCGACCGACGAGATGGTCGCCATTGCCCTGGCGACCAGGCCGCACGCCGCCTGTATCGTGCCGGAAAAACGCAGCGAGCGGACGACCGAAGGCGGGCTTGATGCCGCTGGGCAGCACAATCATCTTGCGCCGGTGATCGCCAGGCTCAACGATGCCGGCATCCGGGTATCCTTGTTCATTGCCGCGGAGCCGCGCCAGTTCGAGGCGGCGGCGAAGTTGCGGGCGGCGGTTGTCGAGATCCACACCGGGGCTTGGTGCGAAGCCTTGACTGATAACCGCAAATCCGAGACGGAAGCCGAGTGGCAGCGTATCCGAGAAGGCGCGAAGCTCGCCGATGATCTTGGCCTTGAAGTCCATGCCGGCCACGGCCTCGATTATGCTAGCGCCGAGACGATTGCGGCGTTGCCGCAGATCGTTGAGCTCAATATCGGTCATTTTCTGATCGGCGAAGCAGTGTTCGAGAGCCTTCCCGCAACCATTCAATTGACGCGTGCCGCGATGGATCGGGGCCGCGCCCGCGCGGAAAATGGTGGCGCATGATCATCGGGCTCGGCTCCGATATCGTCGATGTGCGCCGCATCAAGGAGGTACTCGACCGCCACGGCACCCGCTTCCTCGATCGTATCTTTACACCGGCGGAGCGAGCCAAAGCGGATCGCCGTGTTCGCCGCGTCGAGACCTATGCCAAGCGCTTTGCCGCCAAGGAGGCCTGCGCTAAGGCGCTTGGTACCGGAATGGCAGCGGGCGTGTTCTGGCGCGACATGGGCGTGGTGAATTTGCCGGGCGGCCGTCCGACCATGAAGCTTACGGGCGGGGCTCTCAAGCGCTTACAGTCGATCACGCCGAAAGGTTTCGACGCCCGCATAGACGTCACGCTGACGGATGAGGGGCCAACGGCCCAAGCGCTCGTCGTGATTTCGGCCGAGCCGGCAAAGAGTCCAGGAGTGGCGCAGGAACCATAATGCCTTCAGTCACTTAATCGACATCGACGGCGGCATTGATTGCGCCACAGGTCACCAGCCGCTACAAGTTGAACGGCGGGCGCAGAAATTTCAGGACATGAGGCCGATGAGCGTGACATCCGGAGCAAAACGGAAAGAGGGCGGTATTGGAGAAACGGCGCGCGTCGTTTTCCACGCTTTGATCATCGCGCTCGTGATCCGCACGTTTCTGTTTCAACCCTTCAATATTCCCTCCGGCTCGATGAAGGCGACGCTGCTGGTCGGTGACTACCTGTTCGTATCGAAATATTCGTACGGCTATAGCCACTTCTCGCTGCCATTCTCGCCTCCGCTGTTCAGCGGCCGCATCTTCGGGTCGCCGCCGCAGCGTGGCGATGTGGTGGTGTTTCGCCTGCCGAAGGATACCTCGACCGATTACATCAAGCGGGTGATCGGCCTTCCCGGCGACAAGATCCAGGTGATTGACGGCGTCGTCCACATCAATGGCGAAGCGGTCAAGCGCGAGCCGGCGCCGCCGTTTATCGAAAACGAGGAGGGGGTGCGCGATGCGCCGGTTAAGCGCTGGAAAGAAACCCTGCCGAATGGCGTGACCTATTACAGCCTCGACCTCGTCGACAATGGCTTCGCCGACAACACGCAGGTCTACACGGTGCCGCCCGATCAGTATTTCATGATGGGCGACAATCGCGACAACTCGACCGACAGCCGCTTTTCGCAGGTTGGCACGGTGCCGTTCGAGAACATTGTCGGCCGCGCGCAAATTATCTTCTTCTCGGTTTACGAAGGCGAGCGCGCCTGGGAATTCTGGCGCTGGCCGTTCTCGGTGCGCTGGAGCCGCCTGTTCACGATCGTCAGATGAGCCGCAAGGCCGCCAAAGACCGCACTGCGCTTGAAGAGAAGATCGGCTACAAATTCGCCGACAAAGCACTGCTGGAACGGGCGCTGACCCATATTTCGGCCTTGTCAGGCGGGCCGCAAAACCGCACCAGCAGTTATCAGCGGCTCGAATTTCTCGGTGATCACGTGCTCGGCCTGGTGATTTCCGACATGCTCTACCGTACGTTTCCACGCGCCAATGAAGGCGAGATGTCGCGCCGGCTCGCCGATCTGGTGCGCAAGGAAAGCTGTGCGGAGGTCGCGCGCGCGATGGATCTCGGCCCTGCGCTCAAGCTTGGCAATTCGGAATCGCATGCCGGCGGTCGGCTGCGAAGCACGATATTGGCCGATGCTTGCGAGGGATTGATCGGGGCTGTCTTTCTCGACGGCGGCTACGATTCCGCCCAGAAAATGATCGAACTGTTCTGGAAGGAGCGCATGCTGCGGCCGTTGCGGCCGCTGCGTGACCCAAAAACCATCTTGCAGGAATGGGCGCAGGCGCGCGGCCTGCCGACGCCGGATTATCGTGAACTGGCTCGCACCGGCCCGCACCACGATCCGGTATTCCGCGTTGCGGTGGTATTGCCGGCGAGACCGCCCGCCGAGGGGCTCGGCCCGTCGAAGCGTGCGGCCGAGCAGGCCGCAGCCGCCGTGATGCTGACGCGCGAAGGCGTTCCAACGGAAAAGCCAGATGTCTGAGCCAATGCCGAGCGCAACGCATTGTGGCTTCATCGCACTGGTTGGCGCGCCCAATGCCGGAAAGTCGACGCTGCTGAACGCGCTGGTCGGCTCGAAAGTTTCGATCGTCTCGCGCAAGGTGCAGACCACCCGCGCGCTCATTCGCGGCATCGCGATTGAAGGCGAGGCGCAGCTGATTTTCGTCGACACGCCGGGAATTTTCATTCCGCGGCGGCGGCTTGACCGAGCCATGGTGACGACGGCCTGGAGTGGCGCGCATGACGCCGATCTGGTGGCGCTCCTGATCGATGCGCATGACGGGCTCGATGAGGATGCCGAAGCAATCCTTGGCAGGCTCAGTGACGTTCACGTCCCTAAGGTGTTGGTCCTCAACAAGGTCGATCTGGTCGAGAAGTCCGCTCTGCTCGCAATGGCGCAAAAGGCGAATGACAAGGTGAAATTCGAAGCGACCTTTATGGTGTCCGCGCTCAAGGGTGACGGGATCAAGGATCTCAAGCGCTGGTTCGCTGCGCGCATGCCGGCGGGCCCATTTCTCTATCCGGCCGATCAAATGTCGGACGCGCCAATGCGGCAATTGGCGGCTGAAATCACCCGAGAAAAAATCTTCGAGCGGCTGCATCAGGAATTGCCCTATCACTCGACGGTAGAGACCGAGTCGTGGAAGGAATTGCGCGGCGGCGACATCCGCATCGAGCAGACCATCTATGTCGAGCGCGACAGCCAGCGTAAAATCGTGCTGGGCAAGGGCGGCCAGGCGATCAAGGCAATCGGCGAGGCGGCGCGCAAGGAGATCGCCGAGATCGTCGAAGCCAAGGTGCACCTCTTTCTGTTTGTCAAAGTGCGCGAGGGCTGGGGCGACGACCCCGAGCGCTACCGCGCCATGGGTCTGGAATTTCCGACCGAGTGATGCCAGCGTTAGGCTGATTCCGGACGAGCAATATGCAATGGACCGATGAAGGCATCGTGCTGGGCGTCAGGCGACACGGCGAAGCAAATGCGATCGCCGAGTTGTTGACGCGCGAGCACGGCCGCCATCTCGGTCTGGTGCATGGCGGGTTCGGCTCGCGCCAACGGCCCGTTCTGCAGATCGGCAACAGCGTCAGCGCCACTTGGCGCGCGCGGCTGGACGAACATCTCGGGCACTATGCGATTGAGCCGGTCCGGCTCCGGACGGGATCGATGTTCGCGGCGCATCATGCCTTGTTCGCCGTGACACATCTCGCCACGCTGGCCCGGCTACTTCCGGAGCGCGATCCGCACGAATCGCTGTATCGCGAGCTCGAGAGCATCCTCAATCAGATCGATGACGCGACGGTCATCGCCCCACAGGTCGCGCGGTTTGAATTGCGGATGCTGACGGAACTCGGATTCGGACTCGATCTGGCGTCCTGCGCGGCGACCGGCGCGATTGAAGACTTGATCTATGTGTCGCCGAAGTCAGGCAGGGCGGTGTCCCGCTCGGCCGGGGAGGCGTGGCAGGATAAGCTGTTGCGATTGCCGGAATTCCTCAGCGATGACAACACTGTGCCGTCCGCTCGTGACCTTGGCGACGGCTTCATGCTTACCGGATATTTCCTGGAGCGTTTCATCTTTCAGCCGCGCGATATGCCGATGCCCGATGCGCGGGCCCAGTTTATTGCTGCGATCAACCGGACCTTGCCGAGCGTCGCTTAACGCGGGCTTCCCGCTTGTTCCCTGAGGAGTCCGGCAGTAGCTAGTGGCCATGGGCAAAGAACTGATTCCACCCGATCCATCGGACGTCCAGGAAGTCGGGCTGCAGCAGGCGCTGGAAGAGCGCTATCTGGCCTATGCGCTATCGACCATCATGAACCGCGCGCTGCCGGACGCGCGCGACGGCCTCAAGCCGGTGCACCGGCGCATCCTCTACGGCATGCGCGTCCTCAACCTCAATCCGGGTGCAGCATTCAAGAAATCCGCCAAAGTAGTCGGCGACGTGATGGGAAATTTCCATCCGCACGGCGACCAAGCGATCTATGACGCGCTGGTCCGCCTCGCGCAGGATTTCGCGCAGCGCTATCCGCTGATCGACGGCCAGGGCAATTTCGGCAACATCGACGGCGATAACGCCGCGGCGATGCGCTACACCGAGACGCGTCTCACCGAAGTCGCGCGGCTGCTGCTCGACGGGATCGACGAGGACGCGGTCGATTTCCGCCCCAGCTATGACGGCAGCAACCAGGAGCCGTCGGTGCTGCCGGCGGCATTCCCGAATCTGCTCGCCAACGGATCGCAAGGCATTGCGGTCGGCATGGCGACCTCGATTCCTCCGCATAATGCCGCCGAGCTTTGCGACGCCGCGCTGTTTTTGATCGACAACCCGGCGGCGCGGAGCCGCACACTCCTGAAATACGTGCAGGGGCCGGATTTCCCAACCGGTGGCATTATTGTGGAGGCTAAATCGGCCATTGCCGAGGCCTACACCAGTGGCCGCGGCTCGTTTCGCGTGCGGGCGCGCTGGAGCAAGGAAGACGTCGGTCGCGGCGTCTATCAAATCGTCATCACCGAAATTCCGTGGCTGGTGCAGAAATCGCGACTGATCGAAAAGATCGCCGAGCTGATCAACGACAAGAAACTGCCGCTGATCGCCGATGTGCGCGATGAATCGGCTGAAGACGTGCGGCTGGTGATTGAGCCGCGCGCCCGCACGGTCGATGCTGAATTGCTGATGGAGTCGTTGTTCAAGCTCACCGAGCTCGAGAGCCGCATCGGCCTCAACATGAACGTGCTGATGAAGGGCCGCATCCCCAAAGTGCTTGGCCTTGCCGAAGTGCTGCGCGAATGGCTCGATCATCGCCGCGACGTACTGGTGCGGCGCTCCAAATTTCGGCTTGGCGAGATCGAACATCGGCTCGAAGTCCTTGGCGGACTTCTGATCGCCTATCTCAACCTCGACAGGGTCATCAAGATTATCCGCAAGGAGGACGAGCCCAAGCCCGTCCTGATCAAGACCTTCAAGCTCACCGACCTGCAGGCGGACTCGATCCTCAACATGCGGTTGCGCAATCTGCGCCGGCTCGAGGAAATGGAGATCAAGACCGAGGACAAGGCGCTCAAGTCCGAACGCGCCGAGGTGAAGGCGCTGATCGGTTCGACCAAGGCGCAATGGCAGACGGTCAGCGACCAGATCAAGGAATTGCGCGCGGCATTTGGACCGAAGACCGCGCTCGGCAAGCGCCGTACCGGGTTTGGCGAGGCGCCGGAGCATGACGAGGCGGCGATCGAGGAGGCGATGGTCGTGCGCGAGCCGGTCACCGTCGTGGTCTCGGAAAAGGGCTGGATCCGGGCGCTGCGTGGCCATGTCAGCGACCTGTCAGGCGTCACTTTCAAGGCCGACGACGCCCTCAAATTCGCTTTTCCGACCGAATCAACGGCCAAGGTGCTGCTGTTTGCCACGAATGGCCGATTTTACACGATCGATGTCGCCAAGCTTCCGGGCGGCCGCGGTTTCGGCGAGCCGGTACGCCTCTACGCCGATCTCGAACAGGACACCGACGTGATCGCCGCCATGGCCCTCAAAGGCGGCCGTAAATTCCTGGTCGCCAGCAAGAACGGCAATGGTTTCATTGTCTCGGAAGACGAAAGTGTCGCCAATACCCGCAAAGGCAAGCAGGTTCTCAACCTCAAGAACGATCAGGCGCGGGCGCTGACGATCGTCAACGGCGAACTGGTCGCCAGCCTCGGCGAAAACCGGAAGATGCTGATTTTCCCGATTGCCGACGTGCCGGAGATGGGTCGCGGGCGCGGTGTTCGGTTGCAGCGCTACAAGGAGAACGGCCTTGCCGACGTGACGACCTTTGCGGCGGACGAGGGGCTCACTTGGGTCGATAATGCCGGCCGCAGCTTCAACCTGTCGCTCAAGGAGCTGAAAGATTGGCGCGGCAAGCGCGCCGACGCGGGCCGTATCGCGCCGAAAGGGTTTCCGAAGAACAACAAGTTCGGCGCTTTGCCTGAAACAAACGGCAAGCCGGCTGCGGGCTAGCTCGCGATAAACAGCAACGAGCACTCGGCATCCGCGAGCAAAGCCGTGGCGGTGTCGCCGAAGAACAGCTTTTCGCCGGGACGACGGCCGACGCCGAGCACGATCAGATTGTGCTTGCGCCGCTCGGTTTCCTTGAGGATCGCCTTTTCAGCGGCATCATTGGCAAGCACTGCCGTGCGGATGCTCATATTGTAACCGCCCGCGATCTCGACAATGTCCTTAAGGATCGCTTCCTCGTGCCGGCGCGTACGCGAACTCCGGCGCGAGGTCTTGCCGCTGGCCTCGCGGGGCGCGACGTAGAGGACCGTGAGCGGCGACTTGGTGGCGCGTGCAATCACGATCGCCACCTCGGCGCCGCGCCGGGCCTGCTCTGTGCCGTTGACCGGCACGATGATGCTAAGGTTTTCATTTGGCATCCTGTCGAGTTCACCGCGCGTCGCGGTGATCGCGAGCGGCCCCTTGAATCCCTGGGCAATCCGCGCCACGTCGGGATGGAAGTCCTTGCCGCGCACCGACGTTTTTTCCAATCCGATGACAAGAAGGTCGTAACCTTTCTGGGCTTCCTCGGCGATCGCCTGCTCGCTCGGCGCTTCGTAGACAATGGTGGTCACCTCGACCGGCGTATCGACCTTTTCCTCTTTCTTTTGCTTGCTTTTGATGTCCTCGGCGGCGTCCTTGACGGTCTCACCGGCCTTTTCCGCCTTTTTGGCAACCGCGGCCGACGGCTTGTCGACTTTCGCCGCCTCGGCCGCTTTATGGTCCTGTTCCTTTTTCTCTTCCGATTGTTTATCGTCGCCGCCCTTTGGTACAGATTTCTTTGTCTCGGATTTCTTCGCCGCCGCTATAACTCTGCTCTTGTCCTTTTCGTCGGTCTTTTTGTCTGCGGCTTTCGAAGTGGATTTGCTGGCATGGTCGTCTATATGCAGAACCGTGGTCGGCATGCCGTGCGTGCCCGCCAACATTCCGGCGACGCGTGAGGCAAATTTGCCGTTTGGGCTGTCGTCTACCGCGACCAGCAGGCGTTCGAGGTTGGGAACAAAGCCCTTTTCCTCCTGGGCTTCGCGTTCGAGCCGCTGCTTTTCCTCCTTGCGCATCGGGATGCGTGACAGCGCCCAACGCAAGGTCGGCGGCATCGCCGTCGTAGTCAGTACCGCCATCGCAACAATCATGGTGAAGAGGTCTTGATTGAGCGCGCCCATGGATAGGCCGACCGTGGCGATGATGACTTCAGTCGAGCCGCGCGCATTCATGCCGCAGGCGAGGGCGAAGCCTTCGCGGCGGGTCAGGCCGCCAAGCTCGGCACCGACAAACGCGCCGCTGAATTTTCCGACGCTGGCGATGACGATAAGCCCGGCGGTTAACAGCGCGATTTTTGGATCGCCGAGGATGGTCAGGTCCGCGGTCAAACCAGCCATGCCGAAGAAGACCGGCGCAAAAAATGCAGTAATGAGCCCGCGCAATTGTTCGTCGATATGACGGGTGAGGATCGGGGACTCGCCGATCAATATACCCGCGACGAATGCGCCGAGCACCGTATGCACGCCGATCAGATAGGTGATCGTCGCCATCGTCCCCATGATGACGAGAATCGCGGTAATCACCGCGAATTCGCTGACGAACGTATCGTTGACCCAGCGGATCGCAAAGAATACGGCACGACGTCCGACGGTGAAGCTTAGCGCCATGAAAATGAACGTGCCGGAGACGCTCCAGGCCAGCGAAGCAAGATCGACCGAACCGTGCAACGCGATCGAAAAGATGATGGAGACGATGATCCAGCCCACACTGTCGTCAATGATGGCTGAGGCAAGAATGACTTGGCCGACCGTCCGGCGCAGGAAATTCATTTCGCGCACGACCATCGCGACGATCTTCACCGACGCGATCGAGAGCGCGGTGCCGAGAAACAGGCTCGTGACCAGTCGCTTGCCGGGATCGGGCAGCATCGAATCAGGCAGGAATTCGCCAAGCGCGACCCCGCAGGCGAACGGGATCACGATTCCCATCAGCGAGGCGAAAACGGAGGCTCGTCCGGTCTGGCGGACCAGCCTGAGGTCCGTTTCCATGCCCGTCAGCAGCAGCAGCAGCAGAATGCCGAACTGCGAGATCGCGTCGATCATCGCCTTCTGTTCGGGATCTTTGGGAAACAGCGCGTGTTGCCATTCCGGCAGGATGGCACCGAACAGCGACGGGCCGAGCACCAGACCGGCGATCAATTGTCCCATCACCGCGGGCTGCTTGAAGCGCAGCATGAATTCGCCGAGCAACCGCCCCGTAACCATCAGGACCACGAGTTCTGCGACAAAGAGCGCTTCGGAAGGCCCTTTATGACCTTCGCCAGCTGCGGCGAGGGCCGGAACGGCCATGACCGCCCCCAGAATCGCAGCAGCCGAAAGCCGCCAGGCTATCCGCATAATCGCATCTTCCGGTTGCCCCGCGACAAGTTGCTCTGAATGACGCCCGCCAGTCGTCGGTCGAGGTGCGCTTTACCCTCGGGTTTCCATAAACCCAGCGGATCGGCAGGAGTTCCATCAATTTGCAATTGAAAATCATTCGCAATAAGATCGAACCGCGGAAGTTACGATAGAAATGTCGAGAGCCGCGACACGGATAGAAACATCCAATGGACGCGCAACCCGGGACGACATTGAGACCGATGGACGACATACCGGACAGCGGCTGGCGCTTCATTCGGCGGGTTGGCGAAGGACAAAAAAGCCTGTCCGAGGCCCATGGCACCATTCCGGTGCCCATCGGCGGCTCCTGGGTGCGGCGGCTGCTGGCGTTCTCCGGGCCGGGCTACATGGTCTCGGTCGGCTACATGGACCCCGGCAATTGGGCGACCGACATCGCCGGCGGCTCCAAGTTCGCCTACACGTTGCTCTCGGTCATTCTGCTCTCGAACCTGATGGCGATTTTGCTGCAGGCGCTTGCCGCGCGCCTCGGCATCGCCGCCGGCCGCGATCTGGCGCAGGCATGCCGCGATGCCTATCCGCGGCCGGTCGCGATCGCGCTGTGGATCGCGTGCGAACTTGCGATCGTCGCCTGCGATCTGGCCGAGGTTATCGGCACGGCGATTGCGTTGAAACTTTTGTTCGGCATTCCGCTGATCGGAGGCGCGCTGATCGCCGCGCTCGACGCATTCCTGCTTCTGCTTTTGATCAACAAGGGATTCCGCTTCCTCGAAGCATTCATCATCATGCTGCTGGTGGTGATTGCGGTTTGTTTCCTGATCCAGATCGTGCTGGCGGCGCCGCCGATTGCCGCCATATTCGGTGGCTTCGTGCCATCGTCCGAGATCATAACCAATTCGGAAATGCTCTATATCGCCATCGGCATCATCGGCGCGACGGTGATGCCGCATAATTTGTATCTACATTCGTCGATCGTGCAGACGCGCCGCTACGAGCACGCGCACCGCGGAGAGGCGATCCGCTGGGCGACAGCCGATAGCACAATCGCGCTGATGCTGGCTTTGTTCGTCAATGCCGCCATCCTCATCGTCGCGGCGGCGGTGTTCAATGCCCACGGCAAGACCAACGTCGAGGATATCGAGCAGGCCTACACGCTTCTGTCGCCGCTGCTCGGTGCCGGAATAGCGTCGATCTTGTTTGCGGTGGCGTTGCTGGCATCCGGCTTCAATTCAACAGTTACGGCGACGCTCGCCGGCCAGATCGTGATGGAAGGATTCCTGAGAATTCGGCTGCCGCACTGGATGCGTCGGCTGATGACGCGCGCTGTCGCGATTGTGCCGGTCATCGTCGTGACGGCACTCTATGGCGAACGCGGCACCGGTCACCTATTGATCTTCAGTCAGGTGATCCTGTCGATGCAGTTGCCTTTCGCCGTCATTCCGCTGGTGCAATTCGTCTCCGATCGCAGGAAGATGGGGAGCTTTGCGATTTCGCGGCCGATTGCCATTCTGGCCTGGATCGTCGCGGCGATCATCGTGGGATTGAACATCAAGCTGCTGTTCGACACCGTGATGGGCATCGGCTGAGGCGGCGCGCCTCGCAGCGCTCAGTCCTCGACCCTTTCCCAGCGTGTAGGCGTCAGCCGTTCCTGCGGCAGGAACCGGCCTTTATAGTCCATCTTGCGCGATTTCGGCACCCAATAGCCGAGATAGACATAAGCGAGGCCCATTTGCCGTGCGCGCTCGATGTGGTCGAGGATCATCAGCGTGCCGAGCGAGCGGTCGCCGAAATCCGGTTCGAAAAACGAATAGACCATCGACAGGCCGTCGCGCAGCACGTCGGTCAGCGCCACCGCCAGGAGCTGGCCACTGCCGCGACCGGTGATTCCGCTGTCGGGGCCGCGCAGGCGGTACTCCATCACGCGGGTATCGACATGGCTGTCCTCGATCATCATGGCGTAATCGAGCACGGTCATGTCGGCCATGCCACCGTCGCGGTGGCGCGTATCGAGGTATGCGCGGAACACGGAATATTGCTCGGAGGTCGGCGTTGCGCCGCGCATCTCGCCGGTCACGTCGCGGTTGCGCTCGGCGACCCGGCGCATGCCGCGTGTCGGCGTGAATTCGGCAGCAATCACCCGCACCGAGACGCAGGCACGGCAGGTTTCACAGGCTGGCCGGTAGGCGATCGACTGGCTGCGCCGGAAACCTCCCTCGGTGAGAAGATTGTTGAGTTCAGGCGCGCGCTCACCCACCAGGTGAGTGAAAACCTTGCGTTCCTCCTGGCCTGGCAGATAGGGGCAGGGCGACGGCGCCGTCAGGTAAAATTGCGGAGTGTCGCGCGAATGTTGGGTCACGTTATCGAAGCGATTCCTGAATCAGCAAACTGGAGCATTGCGCGCGGTTTGGGTTCCGTCAAAGGTCGTTTTGATCCTAGCTGGTGACCGGATAGTGGCGCGGGCCCTGGGCGCGCCCCGCATTGTTGATGATGACCGTGCCCAGCAGGATGTCATGGAGCAGCCTGCGGCGCTGATTGAAGAAGCACACCAGCAATACGAACGGCGTAAAGAACGAAACCGTGAACCAAAATGCCAGGGCATGCACCGCACCGAGCACGAAATAGGCCGGCGCGCCGTACCAGGTCCGCATTTCGATGTCCATGAAATGCATGCCGATCGTGGCCGATCGCGCACTGCCCAAGGTCAAGCCATAATAGGCCAGCGCCCAAACCACAGAAGCAGGCGACAACAGCCAGTAGAGGGTCCACCCGAAGCCAAGCGTGACCACCCCGAAGGCAAAGATGAACATGGCGGCGAAGACGATGGGGACGGCGATGATCATGAAATCGATCATGAAGGCGATGACGCGCCTCGCCAATACGCCCTCAAAAAGCTCCGGACTTAACACCGGATCATAGGCATGCGGCTGAACGTCAATTGGCACGCCGGTTTTCTCCTTCTGGGCGAGGCGAGAGGGCGCCCAGTGCAGCTTAGTCGAATCCATGGCTAGATGGGTAGATTGAAGGGAAGCCTGTGGCTAAAAAGCCTTAGCAAGCCCGGGCTGAGGAGCCTTGCGTGACCCTGGTATTGGCCGACATCGAAGCCGCCCGGCGCCTGCTCGCCGGCCAGGTGCTGCGCACCCCGATACTGCGGGCCCCCAAGCTGTCGGCGCTCACCGGCGCGGAAGTTTTCGTCAAATACGAAAACCTTCAGGTCACCAATTCCTTCAAGGATCGCGGCGCGTTTATCAAGCTGACCTCGCTGAGCGACACCGAGCGCGCACGGGGGGTGATCGCCATGTCGGCCGGCAACCATGCCCAGGCGGTCGCCTATCATGCGGCTCGTCTCGGAATCCCCGCGGTCATCGTGATGCCGGTCACCACCCCTTTCGTGAAGGTGGCCGCGACGCGATCATATGGCGCCAAGGTTGTTCTGCACGGGGAGTCGGTTGGCGAAGCGCAGGCGCGGGTCGAGGAATTGATGGCGGCCGATGGTTATGTCCAGGTCCACCCATATGCCGATGCACGGATCATCGCAGGGCAGGGCACGGTCGCGCTCGAAATGCTGGAGGATGTCGCTGCCCTCGACGTCTTGGTCGTGCCGATCGGCGGTGGCGGCCTGATCGCCGGCAATGCCATCGCGGCCAAAGCGGTGAAACCCGCCATTGAGGTCGTCGGGGTAGAAGCCGCGCTGTATCCGTCGATGTGGAATGCGTTGCGCGGCGCCGAACAGGTCACCGGCGGCTCGACTCTTGCCGATGGTATCGCGGTGAAAAAAGTAGTCGGCATCACGGTCGCGGTCGTCCGTGAGCTTGTGTCGGATATCATTCTGGTTGGAGAGGCCGATCTTGAGCGCGCGGTGAATGCCTACGTCACCTTGCAGAAAACCGTGGCCGAAGGTGCCGGCGCCGCCGGACTCGCCGCCGTGCTCGCGAACCCGGATCGTTTCCGCGGCAAGAAAGTCGGCTTGATCCTGTCCGGCGGCAATATCGATCCGCGGATTCTCGCCTCGATCATGGTGCGCGAGCTCGAGCGCGAACATCAGATCGTCTCGTTCCGCCTAACGATCCCGGATCGGCCGGGCGTGCTCGGGCATATCGCGACCCGGCTTGGGGAACTCGGCGCCAATATTCTCCAGGTCGAGCACCGGCGGCTGTTCCTCGACGTGCCGGCGAAAGGCGCGACGATCGACGTCACGGTCGAAACCCGCGACGCCGCCCATGCCGACGACATCCACGCCGCCTTTGTGGCCGATGGCTATGTGGTTCAGCCAATCAAGCCCGGTCATTCACGCGAATAGGCGATCCCGCAGGCGAGGAACTCGGTGCCGGCTTGAGGCGTTGAAATTCAACGCTGCCCGAACGGCGGCTCCTTTTATTGGTGACGTCATGGCTACGACCTATTCTCCGACCGCTGTTTCATCCAATTACGACGTTCGCGCCGCCGCCGGCGTCAACGACGCTATGTTGGCGCTCGGCCGCATTGTCATCGCCATCATGTTCGTGATGTCGGGGCTGGAAAAATTCATGGACCTCGGCGCCACGGCCGCGGAAATCGGCTCGAAAAGCCTGCCCGTGCCTTATGCTCTCGCGGTGCTGACCGCTTGCCTCGAGCTTGGCGGCGGCATTCTCGTGATCATTGGCTGGCAGACCCGGATGGTCGCGCTCGCCCTTGCGCTGTTCACGGCGGTGGCGGCCTATTTCTTCCACGACTTCTGGCACATGCCGGCCGGGCCGCAACATACCGACGCAATGATTCACTTCATGAAAAACATCAGCGTAATCGGCGGCTTCCTGATGCTGTGCGCGGCCGGCGCCGGACGCTACTCGATCGATGGCCCGTGCATTCGGCCGGAGTATCTCAAGCCGTAATCAGGTCTTGTTGATTGCGCGCCAGACCCGTTCGGATGTGGCCGGCATTTCGATGTGCTTGACGCCATAGTCCTCAAGCGCATTGACCACGGCATTGACCACTGCCGGAAGCGCCCCGACGCAACCGGCTTCGCCGGCGCCCTTGGTGCCCAGCGGATTGGTCTTGGTCGGCACCGGGTTGGCCTCGACCTCCATGGCGCACAGATTGTGCGCGCGCGGCATGGCGTAGTCCATGAACGAGGCCGTCACCATCTGGCCGCTGGCGTCGAACTGGATGTCTTCCATAAGCGCCTGACCGACGCCTTGGGCGATGCCGCCCTGGATCTGGCCGTGCAGCAGCATGGGATTGAGCACGGTGCCGACATCGTCGACGACGTTGTAGCGCACCACCGCGACGACACCGGTGTCGATATCGATTTCGACTTCGCAGATATGGCAGCCGTTCGGGTAATTATTGACCGGGGTCTTGTGGACGGCGGTGGCGACCAGGCCCGGCTCCATATCGGCGGGGATTTTTGCCGGTACTTGCGCGTCCGCAGCGACTTCTCTGATCGACATGGTCCGGTTGGTCCTGGTCGAGGAAAACACGCCGTCATCGAATTTGACGTCGCCAATGTCGACCTTCAGCGCGTGGGCGGCGATTGCGGTGGCTTTTTCGATCACTTTTTCCGTGGCGCGGAGTGAGGCCGAGCCGCCCATCGTTGCCGATCGTGAGCCGCCAGTGCCTTCGCCGTAGAACACCTGGTCGGTGTCGCCCGACACGTAGCGGATGTCATTGGGATGGATGCCCAGTTTGTCGGCGACGATCTGCTTGAACACCGTTTCGTGGCCCTGGCCCTGATTGTTCGAGCCGCAAAACAGCGTCACCGTCCCCGACTTGTCGAAGCGGATCTCGGCGCCTTCGGTGCCAGGCGCGGCGGCGCGCTCGATCGTGTTGGAGAGCCCGATGCCGCGGAGCTTGTTGTGCTTGCGCGATTCCTTGCGCCGCTTGGCAAAGCCGGAAAAATCCGCGAGCTCCATGGCGAGGTCCATGTTCTTTTCGAATTCGCCGCAGTCGTAAGTGAAGGTAAGCCCGGTCTTGAACGGCATGTCCTTCGGGCTGATATAATTGCGCCGCCGCAGTTCGGTGCTGTCGATGTTCAGTTCTTTCGCCGCGACCTCCACCATGCGCTCGATGACGAAAGCGGCTTCGGGACGCCCGTTGCCGCGATAGGGTCGTACCGGATTGGTATTGGTGAAGACCCCAGACGTGTCGACAAAGATTACCGGGGTGCGATAGGTGCCGGCAAGCGTGCCGGCATTGAGGAAGTAGGCCGGCATGTTGGGCTGGATGTAGGCGCCGGCGGCTGCCAGCGTCGTCACCCGAAGTGCGAGGAAGTGGCCGTCGCTGTCGAGGGCCAGTTCGGCGTCGGTGACGTTGTCGCGCGCCTGCGCGTCGCTCAAGAACGCCTCGGTGCGGGTGCTGATCCATTTCACCGGCCGGCCGGTGAGTTTCGAGGCGTGGCAGGCCAGCGGCGTCTCGTTGAATACCGGCGTCTTCATGCCGAAGCTGCCGCCGGTGTCGCCGGTGATGATATGAACCGCGCTCTCCGGCACCTTTAGAACGCCCGCAAGCTCGGCGCGAAAGCCGTGCGGCCGCTGCGTCGGCGTGTAAACGGTATAGCGCCCGTCGCCGGACGTGTAATGGCCGATGGTGGCGCGGGGCTCCATGGTCACCGCGGTGACGCGGTTGATGATGAAGCGATGCTTGACGACATGCGCGGCCTTGGCGAAGCCGGCGTCGCAAGCCGCCTTGTCGCCGATGAACTCCGTGAATGAAATATTGTCGGGGCAGTCATCATAGACGCGCGCCGCGCCTGGCTTGACGGCGTCGGCGGTCGACGTCACGGCCGGCAAGGTTTCGTAGTCGACTTGAATGAGCTCGGCGGCGTCGAGCGCCTGCGCCGGGGTTTCCGCAACGACGAAAGCCACCGGATCGCCGACCCAGCGCGTCCGGGTTTCGGCCAACACGGTGTAGCGCGGCTTGAACATCGGCGAGCCGTCGCGGCGCTTGAGGCCGCTATGCGAGGGCAGGTCGCCCAGCCCGGCCTTCGTCCAGTCCGCGCCGGTGATGATGGCGAGCACGCCGGGCGCGGCTTGCGCGGCCGCCGTGTCGATCGCATTGATCCTGGCGTGGCCGTGCGGCGAGCGCAGCACGACGGCATAGGCCATGCCCGGTAGCTGGACGTCATCGACATAGCGGCCGCCGCCGCGCACCAGGCGTGGATCCTCGAAACGGGGAACGCCCTGGCCGATTGCAAACTCACCCATCGGTTTGTTCTTCAATTGCTGATGTCACGGGGCACGTGACGGAGGAGGATTAACCCTGAAGTCTAACGTTCGCGCTTGAGATGTTCGGCCACCCGCAGCGCGAAATAAGTGAGCACGCCGTCGGCGCCGGCGCGCTTGAACGCGGTGAGGCTTTCGAGCATGGCGCGCTCGCCGTCGAGCCAGCCGTTCTGCGCCGCCGCCATCAGCATCGCGTATTCGCCGGACACCTGATAGGCGAAGGTCGGCATGCCGAAGGTCTCCTTCACCCGCGCGACGATGTCGAGATAGGGCAGGCCCGGCTTGACCATGACCATGTCGGCGCCTTCCTCGATGTCGAGCGCAACCTCGCGCAGCGCCTCGTCGGTATTGCCGGGATCCATCTGGTAGGTACGCTTGTCGCCGGTCAGCGTCTTCGCGGAGCCGACCGCGTCGCGGAACGGGCCGTAGAAGGCGGAGGCATATTTTGCCGCATAGGCCATGATCGAGACGTCGGTGAAATCCGCGGCATCCAGCGCCTTGCGGATGGCGCCGATGCGGCCGTCCATCATGTCGGACGGCGCGATGATGTCGCAGCCGGCTTGCGCCTGAACCAGCGCCTGCTTGACCAGCACCGCGACCGTCTCGTCGTTGAGAATGACGCCGTCGCGCAGCAGCCCGTCATGGCCGTGGCTGGTAAACGGGTCGAGCGCGACATCGCACAATATGCCGACCTCGGGAACATTCTTTTTGATGGCGCGAATGGCACGGCAGACGAGGTTGTCGGGGTTGAGCGCCTCCGATCCGGTTTCGTCGCGCAAAGTGGGGTCGGTGTAGGGAAACAGCGCGATGCACGGAATGGTAAGCTTGGCGGCGCGTTCGGCTTCGTGCACCGCCTGATCGACCGAGAGCCGTTCGACGCCCGGCATCGACGGCACCGGTGCCCGTACATTGTCGCCATCCATGACAAACAGCGGCCAGATCAGATCATCGGTCGACAATTGATGCTCGCGCACCATGCGCCGCGACCATTCGGCGCGGCGATTGCGCCGCATCCGTACCGTCAGGTCGAGTGGCGGGCCGGGCTGCTCGGCGTCGTCCGCCGGAAGCGGGACGAAGCCGATCTTGCGCTCCAGCGGCCGGCCGAATTTGATTGCCATTGCTCTGTTCTCCGTGCCCCTATTTAGCCGGTCCCGGCAGGGCCCGCTACCCGTAGCGGTTGACCGACGATTGGTGCGCCTTTTACGGTCGAATCATGGACTTCGAACTGAGCGAAGAGCAACGGCTGTTGCAGGAATCCGCGCGACGATTTGCGCGCGGTGAAATGATGCCCCACGCCCACGATTGGGACGAGAACGAGACCTTCCCGGTCGAGACGCTGCGTCAGGCCGCCGCGCTCGGCTTCGGCGGCATATACGTCAAGGATGACGTCGGCGGCTCGGCGCAGAGCCGGCTCGACGCGGCGCTGATTTTCGAGGAGTTGGCGCAAGGCTGCACCTCGACCGCGGCCTATATCTCGATCCACAACATGGCGGCGTGGATGATCGACAGCTTCGGCGGCGCCGAGCAGCGCAAGAAATTCCTGCCGAAGCTGTGCTCGATGGAGCATTTCGCAAGCTATTGTCTCACCGAGCCTGATTCGGGCTCCGATGCCGCGGCCTTGACGACGCGGGCGCGGCGCGACGGCGACCATTACGTGCTCGACGGCGCCAAGGCCTTCATCTCCGGCGGCGGCGTGTCCGACATCTATGTCGTGATGGCGCGCACCGGCGAGGCTGGCCCGCGCGGAATT
>Ga0265313_10000983_pt1 | contig 28104 bp, 27 predicted proteins | sample 4123metaG_FD_203122 | JGI IMG/M metagenome (GOLD analysis project Ga0265313, IMG submission 203122) | Rhizosphere microbial communities from Carex aquatilis grown in University of Washington, Seatle, WA, United States - 4-1-23 metaG | ecosystem: Host-associated > Plants > Roots > Rhizosphere >...
GCGCCGGCGACCATCTAGTGCCGTGTCAGGCAACGTTTGCGCGCTTTACGAGTTCGCGTAGTTGCCGGTTGTGGGCGTTGCGGTTCCGCCAGGCGATGTAGCGGCGGATCATTCGGGCTTGCTCGGCGTGTGATGGATGGTCGGTGCCGTCGAGCGCGAAGTAGCGCAGTGCTTGGAACTGGGCCTCGATCCGGTTCAGCCAGCTCGCGTAGAACGGCACGTAGGCGAGTTCGACGTTGTTCGCGGCGGCCCAGTCGCCGACTCGCTGGTCTTTGTTGGTCGAGCGGTGCGGACTGAAGTTGTCCAACACGATCGCGATCCGGATCTCGGGCGGATACAACGACCGCAGGTAACGACAGAACGCGAGGAACTCGGTGCGGCCCTTGCGCACCGTCACGTGCCCGTACACACGATCGGTCGACAGGTCATAGCCAGCCATCAGATGACGGACGCCGTGGGGTCGGAGATAGGTGGCGCGTCGCCGACGCCGACGCGGCTGGTTGGTGTCGCCCTGGCCGGAGGCGATCGGTGCCCATTGCTTGCCGGGATGGGGTTGCAGGTTCAACGGGCCGAACTCGTCCATACAGATCACAACGTGCGGGTCACCCCGCCGGCGTTTCGTTTTGCCGTCCGCGAGGTCGTAGAGCTCGAGCACCCGGTTCTTCTTGGCCTCGTAGTCGGGATCGTTGCTCACCTTGAAGGTTTTGATGGCTTGAAACGAGACGCCTTCCTCGCGGAGCAGCGCCCGCAGGCCCTCGTGGCTGATGTCGTCGACCACCCCCTCAGCCACCAAGAACTCGGCCAGCTTCGACAGCGACCACGTCGAGAACGGCAGATCATGATCCGTCGGCCGCGACAACGCGAGCTTCTTGATCTTCCGTCGTTGCGGCAGGGTGAACTTCGGGGGCCGACCACCCGCGTACTTCGGCGCCAGCGAGTCGAACCCGTCTTCGTTGAAGTTGTGGATCACTTCCCGGACCCGGTCCTCGGACGTGAACGCGATCTTCGCGATCGCCGGCACATCCATCCGCTGCGCCGACCACAACACGATCTGCGCTCGCCGCCACCGCACCACCGAACCCGAACCCCGCCGCACGATCGACAACAACTTGCGGCCCTCATCGTTCGTCAGATCCCGCACCACCACACGCTCAGCCATACGCCGAGTCTGCGCGACCCCGCGCGCCAAGTGGTGGACGCGCCCCTCAAACGATGCCGGTCAAGGCACTAGGTCGAGCAACGAGCTGGGGCCCGGTGGAAATCGCGGGGCGGCTGGCAGCCTCGGATCGGATGTCGAAGTCGGGCAGAAGAAAAAGGGGCCAGCGTGCGGGCCAGCGAGTCCGACACGGGAGTGGCAGTCGGGAGCCGGGTGCCGGCGGAAGCAACAGGGCGGACACGCGGCCCGGCAACAGCAGGCTTCGCTACGGTCAGCCCCAACATGTCGTATCCACCTCGCGTCGGCACGCGAATGTTCGCGGCGGCTCGCTCGGATGTTTAGAGGTCGTTGCCGGCGTAGGAGAGGTTGAAGCTTTTGTTGGTGAGGGGGAAGTCGGGGACGATGGTGTCGGCGAGCGCGAGGGGGAGTGCGGGCCAGTTGAAGAATGAGGGGTCGACGATTTTGAGTCGGGTGAGTTTGCCGTTGGGTGCGATTTCGATGCGGTGGGCGATGGTTCCTCGCCATGCTTCGACGAGTCCGACACCGGAGGCGGCTGGTTTGTGGGTGGGGATCGGTGCGATTGCGGGTTCGTGGTGGCGATGTGCGAGTTGGTCGAGGAGCCAGCCGATGAGGTTGATTGACGCGGCGAATTCGTCGCGTCGGAGGCAGAAACGTGCGCGGACGTCGCCGGCGTGATCGACGACGACTTCGAGCGCGTCGGAGAGGTCGATGTAGGGGTGATCTCGGCGGGCGTCGACGTTGATGCCGGAGGCGCGCGCGACTGGACCGAGGACGCCGAGCTCTGTCGCTGCTTTGGCCTCGAGCGTGGAGGTGCCGGTGAACCGGTCGACGACGGTTTGGTTGGCGAGCGCGAGGTGCGCGATTTCGGCGAGGTCTTGGGCGATGGCCGCGAGTTCAGCCTCCCCCGGAAGTTCGACGACGTGCGCGCCACCGACGACGATCGCGCCGCGTAGGAGCCGGTGGCCGGTGACACGGCGGTTGAGTCGGAGGAGCTGTTCTCGTATGCGTTGGGCGTGGGAGTGCAGGATGCTGTAGCCGACGTCGTTGGTGAGCGCGCCGATATCAGCAGCGTGGTTGTAGAGCCGTTCGAGCTCGAGGAGCAGGGCCCGCAGGTACTGCCCGGCGGGCGGAACGGTGATGTCGAGTGCGTCTTCGACGGCGAGGCAGTAGGCGAGGTTGTGGCCAACGGCGGTGTCGCCGCTGATGCGTTCCGCGAGTTCGGTGCCGGTGCTGTAGTGGCGGCCTTCGAAGAGTTTCTCGATGCCTTTGTGGACGAACCAGAGGCGGGCTTTCATCGTGATGATGGTTTCGCCGATCACGGAGAACCGGAAGTGTCCGGGTTCGATGAGTCCGGCGTGGACGGGACCGACAGGGATTTCGTAGACGCCGGGGCCTTCGACGGTGACGAACGGGAACGGTTCGCGGGTTTCGTCGATGGTGGGGGTTGGGCCAGCGTCGTGGCGGAGGGGATGCCAGCGGTCGGGCCAGTGCTGGTGGTGCACCAGCCGACGGAGTTGTGCGTGGCCGGTCGGGATGACGCCGAACTGGTCGGCGAGTTCGCGTTCGAAGCGGCCTGCGGGAAACGAAACGGCTGACAGGCTGGGGATCTGCGGCGTCGTGTGGTCGACACGGGTGACGAGCTCGACGCGAGCGTCGGTCCCGGGTTGTACGAGCAAATATACGATGCGGATGGTGTCGTCATCGTCGTGACCGGCGATGAGCGCGAGTCGGTAGCCGCGGTTGGCATAGGCCCGGAACTGCGCCGCGAGCTCGTCAGTGGGGACATCGAGGGTGCTGCGCGTCCTGGTCATCGGGCCACGATCCGGGCGGCGGCATTGAGGAGCTGTTGGAGCGGACCGAGGGTGATGCCAAGCAGACCGAGCGCGATGAGCGCGCTGACGAGCGGCACCATGAGCGTGGCCCGCGGCGATGCCAGCACCGCCAACTGTTGGGAGTCGACGGTGGGAGTGGGCGGGCCGAGCAGGATGCGTTGGGCTTGGTAGAGCAGGGCTGCGGTGGCGGCGGCCAACACCGCGAAAACCGCCGCGGTGGACCAACCGAGCTTGGCGTCGAAGCCAGCCCGGGCGAGCGCGAGTTCGCTGGCGAACAGCCCGAACGGCGGGAGTCCTAACAGGGCGATGATCGCGAGTGCGATACATCCACCGAGCGCAGGCCGGCGGGTGAGCAGACCGCGCAGTTCGGTGATCCGTGTTGTGCCTTCTGCGAGGGGAAGCTCACCGACGGCGAGAAACGCGGCGGTCTTGCCGAGCGCGTGCGCGATGACGTGCAGGAGCAACGCGGCCGCGGCGAGTCGGGTACCGACGGCGGCGGCAAACGCAAGGACGCCCATGTGCTCGATGCTCGAGTACGCGAGAAGCCGTTTCGCGTCGCGTTGGCCGAGCATCAGCGACGCCGCGACGGCGAGCGAGAGGAGCGCCATCACGATCAGCAGCCCGCGCATATAGCCCGGACCGGCCGCCGCGTCGATGATCGTCTTGAACCGCAAGATCACGGAGAACGCGACGGCGAGGAGCACGCCGGACATCAGCGCGGAGACGGGGGCGGGGGCTTGGCTGTGGGCGTCGGGGAGCCAGGTGTGCATGGGCGCCAGTCCGACCTTGGTGCCGTAGCCGAGGAGCAACAGACCACCGGCGAGACGGGCGGTTGCCGGATCCAAGCGTCCACCGATGGCGGTAAGGGTGTCCCAGTTGAGCGCGTTCGCGCTGGTGGCGCCGGCGGCGCGTGCCGCGTACGCGAGCACGATCGTGCCGAGGAACGCCAGTGCCAGACCGACCGATCCGATAATGACGTACTTCCAGGACGCTTCGAGCGACGCACGATTGCGGCGGTGGCCGACGAGGAACGCGGTCGCGACGGTGGTGCCCTCGATCGCGATCCATGTCACCGCGGCGTTCCCGGCAAGCAACGCGAGCAGCATCGCGGCAACGAAGAGTGGAACCAGTGCACCGTAGAGTCGCGCTCCGGCGGGTGTGGTGTGACCGGTGGCGAGTTCGGTGTCGATGTATCCGGTTGATGACCATGACGCGAGCAGCCCAACAATCGCGACGACGAGCACCATGAACGCGGCGAGCGCGTCCGCTCGAAGTACCCCGTTGCCGAACCGCACGATGGTCTCGTCAAGGACCCGCACCGCGAGCACGACCGCCAAGGCGAGCGTCGCGGCCGAGGCGCCCACATGCGTCCACGCGACGGTCGGTCGCCATCCGAACAGTCCGGTCGCGACCGCCGGGGCGAGCGGCACGACGAGGAGAGCGAGGAGCAGCATCAGTCGGTCAGCTCGCTGAGGTGGTCGAGCTCGAGCCCACCGAACTTTGTTTGCATACGGGCACTCAGGATCTGCAGCACGAGCACGGCCAGGAGCAGATCCAGAGCCACCGCCATCTCGACGGTGAGTGAGATCCCCGCGCCGGCGAGCACTGCCACCGCGGCGATGCCGTTTTCGAGCATCAGGAACCCGACCACTTGGACCAGAGCGTTGCGGCGCACGACGAGTCCGAAGAACGCGATCAGCACGACCGCGAATCCGGCGGGGAGCGCGTCGGCTTCCGGTGACGGATGCAGCCCAACCAAACCGCGGGTTGCGGCGAACGCGACCACGGTGAGAATCGCGGCGCCGACGATGGTGGTCGAAACGTTCACGAGCGGTTCGGATTGGCGTTGGTTGTTGGTGTCGCGCACCACACGCAAGAGCACGGCCGGGATCACGACGACCTTCAAGACGACGAACATTCCGCCGACCGCGATGTCGCTCACCTCATGGTGATAAGCGCCGACGAGCACGGCGATAGCTGCGAGTGCGAGGCCTTGGGCCGCCAGGATCCGCACGATCGCGGACAGGCTTCGTCGCCATAACGCGAGCACGGCGGCGACGATCATGACGCCCGCCGCGAGACCGAGGAGCTGACGGTAGGTGTCGGTGGTCATCGTTATCCCAAGAACGCGGCAGCGGTGACCGCTAAGAACGCGACGACGAACGACACTGCGAGGAGCTCGGGCACTCGGAACAGTCGAATCTTCGCGGTGAAGACTTCGAAGACGGCGAGCGCGACGCCGAGGACGGCGAGCTTGGCGACCAACGCGATCGCGCCGATCGCGATCGCGGGCAGCGCGGTTCGGGTCGCGATACCCCAGGGCATGAAGAGGTTCACGATCAGGGTTCCGAACAAGAGCAGCCGCATCCCGGCAGCGAGTTCGACCAGCCCGAGGTCTGGTCCCGCATACTCCAGGACCATCGCCTCGTGAATCATCGTCAACTCGAGATGCGTACTCGGGTTGTCGACAGGGAGTCGGGCGCACTCGGCGAGCGCCGCGATCACGAGGGCAACGAGCGCCAACAGGCTTTGGGCCGACACGACGCTGCGGGGCGCGTGCAACGTCGCGGTGACGATCGCCCCGAGGTTCGACGACTGGGCGCGACCCGCGATCGCGAACACTGCCAGCAGCAACGTCGGTTCGGCCAGCGCAGCGACGGTCATCTCGCGGCTCGCTCCCATGCCACCGAACGCAGTGCCCGGATCGAGACCCGCGAGAGCCAGGAAGACCGTCCCGACCAGGAACAACGAGACGATCGCGAAAAGGTCACCGACGTGATCGAACGGCGACGCTGTACTCACCAACGGCATGATCGCGGCGACGACCAGCGCGCTGGAAACGAGGACGACCGGCGCGAACGCGAAGATCCAACTCGTGTGCTCGGGCACGATCCGTTCCTTGGCCCACAACTTGCGCAGATCACGCCACGGCTGCACGACCGGCGGGCCGGCGCGGCCTTCCAGTCGCGCCCGCACCGTGCGCAACAACCCGATGAGCAGCGGCGCGCAACCGACCGCGATGCCGACCTGCACTACGACGACGACGCCTCCGCGCACGGTCATCGCGCGATCACCAGTACGACCAGTAACGCGACGAACCCGTATCCGAGGTAGCGGTGCACACTTCCGTTTTGCACCCACCGTGCGCGTTCACCCCACGCCCGCACGCACCCGACGACCGGCTGATAAACCCGCTGGTCGACACCGTCGACGACTCGGGTCTGGACCCGGATCGTGTCGACGTACCAACGCGACTCGGCCGCGTGGGTCACGTCGACGTCGTGGACCGGATGTAACACATCGTCGAAGACCCGTTGCAATGGCTCGGCGAACGATGTCGCGGTGTACTCCATGCGCGCGGTCTGCAACACGCGACCACAACCCCAGTTCTCGGCTCGACGTCGAACTCGGGCCGCGCCGAACGCCCGTGCCGCGCCCACCACGACCACGGCGCCGACCAGCAGTCCAACCGCGATCCCCACCGGCGACACCACACTGTGGATGCCAGCGAGGTGAAGCTCGACAACGCCGGGACGCAACGCATGTGCTCGGTCGCCCGCCGCGCCGACCGCGCGGGTCAGACCGGAGCTGAGCATGGCAGGGAACAGGCCGAGCGCCAAGCATCCCGCGCCGAGGAAGCCCATCCCGACCAGCATCGGTGCCGGCGATTCGACCGCGTGCTCCGCGGCGGACGAACGCGGCAACGCCAAAGCGCCCGTCCCGATCGCCTTGACGAACACCGCAGCCGACAGACCCGCAGTCAGCGCAACCACAGCAACCGCGACCGGCATCGCCAACCCCAGCACCGGCGATGCATGACTACCCGCCCGCACCAGCACTTGGAACAACGCCCACTCGCTGACAAAGCCGTTGAACGGCGGCAGCGCCATGATCGCGACGCCACCGACCATGAACAGCGCCGCGGTGACCGGCAACCGGCGGACCAGGCCGCCGAGACGATCGAGGTCGCGGGTCCCGGTCGCCCGCAGGATCGACCCCGCGGCCAGGAACAACAACCCCTTGAACACGGCATGGTTCAACACGAACAGCAACGCGGCCGCGAGCGCAACGCCAGCCAGGGCCGATTCGTGCACCGCGGTCAAGAGCATCGCCGTGCCGACACCGACGAAGATGAGCCCAACGTTCTCGGTCGTCGAATAGGCCAACAACACCTTCAGGTCGCGTGCCACTAACGCGTGCAGGATGCCGAACAACGCCGACACGCCCCCAAGCACGAGCACCACGAGCCCCCACCAGCGCGGGCCGCCACCCAACAGATCCACGCCGACGAGTACGACGCCATAGACGCCGAGGCTCACCATCGCGCTCGACATCAGCGCCGAAACATGACTCGGCGCCTCAGGATGCGCGCGCGGCAACCACACATGGAACGGCACGACACCGGCCTTCGTCCCGAACCCGACGATCGCAAGCACGAACACGATCGACGCCCGCGTCGCCGAGAACCCATGCGCGCCGGCCCGAATCGCCGCGAACGACTCACTCCCCGCCGAGGCGGCGGCAAGACACAACGCGAACAACACCAAGACGAAACCGGCCTGGGTCATCACCCCGTACCACACCGCCGCGCTCCGAACCGCTTCCCGGTCTCGATGCTCCGCCGCGACGAGCACGAGCGACGTCATCGCCATCAACTCCCATAGCAACAGAAACGTCGAGACACTCCCCGCCGCAGGCACCAACACCAGCGTCACCGCGAACAACGGAAACATGCCCTGCACCGACCGGCCGGCCAACGCACGATCGCAATACCCGATCGCATACACCGACACCGCCACGACCACGACCCCAGCCACGAGTACAAACCACGCACCGAACGGATCCAGATCGATCGTCACACCCGCGAGAGGAATCACATCCCGCCAACGGACCACAACCGGGTCACCGGTTCCGAGGACCGCGAGGGCCGCGACCGCCGCGGCAACGCCGACCAACGTCGTCGTGAGACTCGCGACAACGACCCGGGACCGGCGGGGCAACACGAACCCCGCCGCACTCCCGACCAATGCCGCACCCGCAGAGACTCCGAGCGCCATCTCGGCCGCGCTCACCGACCCGTCAGACGTCGCAACTCGGCGACGATCACCTCCGGTTCAGGCGGACAACCCCGAATCTCCACGTCAACCGGCACCACATCGCAAACGGCGCCCGCTACGCCATAGGCGCCCTTGAAGACACCGCAATCACACGCACAATCACCCACCGCGACAACGATCTTCGGCGCCGGTGTCGCCTCGAACGTCTTGCGTAGCGGAGTGGCCATGTTGTGCGTCACGGGACCCGTCACGAACAACGCGTCGGCATGACGCGGGGACGCCACCAGCCGTGCGCCGTAACGCTCCGCGTCATAGTGCGGCCCGAACGCCGAAGAGATCTCGAGCTCGCAACCGTTGCACGACCCGGCATCGACAGCACGGATCTGCACCGAACCCCGCAGCCGCTTCGCCGCTTCCGGCACCATCCCCGCGGTCGGCGCGACCGGTGCCTCGGCGACCCGACCGACCCGGCGGATCTTGTCGAACAGGCTCACGTCCCGCTCTCGGACAACAACCCCGCTGTCTCGGTCAAATACGACAGCAAGATCTCCTTCGCGAGCTGCAACACCTTCGCGATCCGCCGATCGGCAAGCGAGTAGATCACCGTCGTGCCCTCCTTACGTATCCCGACCAAGTTCGCACGACGCAACACCCCCAACTGTTGCGACACATGCGAACCCTCGAGCCCCAACTCGTCCGTCAGCTCACCGACCGTCAGCTCACCGTGACACAACAGCTCGAGCACTCGGATCCGCGCCGGATGCGCCATTGCCTTGAAGAACTCCGCCTTCACGCTCTGAATCGATTCCGTCACCCGCGCCCCTACCAGCCGACCCAACCCCGATCCGAGATTTCTACTATCTGATAGTTCTATCAGATATGTTCTACGTTGAATCGCATAACTCTCGATCGGGCAGAACGCTGTTCAGTCGACGCTCCCTGACGTCTCGGCACGGCACTATCACGGCGGGCCGATGCAAACCAGCGATCGCTGAGACACGACCGGAGACAACACGTGTCATCGTTCATCTACAGCGTCACGTTCGAGGCCGAGCAGCCACTCGTCCTCGGCCGCTTCTGGGCGGCGGTCACCGACTACGCCATCGTCCATGAACGTCCCGACTTCGTGAAACTCCAAGCACCCGGAAATCGAGGCGTTCGCCACCTCCTATTCCTCCGAGCCGATCACCGAGACACGGGCAGGAATCGCATGCACGTCGACCTCGGGACCCGGGACCCCAACACCGAGATCCACCGACTCGTCAGTCTCGGAGCCCAACTCGTCGACCCACTCGCAGACGGCAAACCGGCATGGCGCGAAGGCAACAGCAACAGATGGGTCGTACTCAAAGACCCAGAAGGCAACGAATTCTGTGTCGGCTAATCCCGCAGCAACCGCGCGCCAGCTGCCGGCCCACCTACCGCCGACGACGGAACGTTACCTCGAGGTATCGACAGGACACCGATGCACTTCAACGTCGTCTTCCGCGCGGTGCAGGTACGAAACTCGATGCCGCAACCGCCGGCATGGTCGTCGCGTTCGAAGAGTCACCCCTTTAGCGTTCGACCCAGTCGTGTCGGCGCGGGCTCAGCGTCCTCGCCAGCGAGGGACGGTAGACACGTGTGCAACCTGTTGGTGGCCCGGATTCTGCTGGAGATGTCGGACGAAGGTCAGGCGTCGTGCGGATCCCGCCACATGGCCCACAAGACCGGGCCGCGGGGCACGTGGATCTCCTCGGTGACTTCGAACCCGTACCGTGCGTAGAAGGGGATGTTCCGCTCCTTCGATGACTCCAGATAGACGCGTTCGCGCTCACGGTCGCATCGTTCGAGGATCGGGCCGAGGATCGCCGATCCTGCGCCGCGGCCTTGATGCTCGGGATCGGTTCCGAGCATTTGGAGGTACCAGTGTCGTTCTTTGGGATGGTGGCCCTCGACGTACAGCAGGCCGCGGGCGCGTGTCGCGATGCGCAAGCCGACGAGCCGAGCGGTGTTCAGTCCGAGCCGCGCGTCGGTGAATCGATCCATCGGGAAAGTGCCTGGCGGATTCCAGATGGCGGCGCATCGCGTGTCGTCGGTCGCGTACACCTCACCGAACGGGAGCGAAGCGCGCAGCAACGCACGAAAGAAGCTGGGGAGTTTGCGACGCCGAGCCGCATCGTCGGGGAAGAGCCACGTCGTCAACGGGTCGTCGTCGAAGGCCCGCGCCAACGTAGTCGCAAGCGCGCCCACATCGGAACCTTGCGCCTTACGAATGGTATGAGCACCCACACAATCAGACTACGTGCAATCGTCTGCGTCGAACGCGGCCAACGGCCGCAGCGACCGCACGGCCTCCAAGCTCTCATCAAGGGTTCACGCGAAGTTGGGGCTGGCCCAGTTCGCCGGACACCGTTACCGTCACTGATTGATCATCGCCCGGGGCTGTTCGCCAGTGGTGAGCTCAAGGCAGTCGGCGTCGACGAGGACGTGTTTTCGTCGGACTGATCGCTCTCGAGGAAGGAGACGGCTACCTGGATCGGTCAGTGTGTCGATGAGACGACGACTTGATTGCGTCCCAGCTTTTTGCGCGGTAGGCGGCGGCGTCGGCATCTTTGATGAGTAGGTCGGGGAGTGGTTGGCCAGTGTCGATCGCCACTCCGATACTGATTCCGAGTTCGGCGAGGCCCGGTCCGACTCGGAACGGGGTTTCGAGTGCGCGGCGTATCCGGTCCGCGATGCGGGTCGCGTCGGCGCACGCTCAAGGAGTGGCGCCGACGAGGGCCCCGCGTGTGATCTCGTCTCCGCGGCCCCCGTAACACTGACGGTCTACGCGGTCATCGCGGTGTCGGTGGCCCTCGTCGTCTTTCGCCGCCGCGATGTCGCATCCTGAACGAGCGTGGCTCCCGAGAGGGGAAACATCGGGAGCCACGCCGGCGCGCTTGCTCACGTGGCCGCGCACTCCGCGCGGATCGCGCGCGCGTGCCAGTAGACGGTCGCTCCCTGAGAAATGCGTGGCAAGGGCGTCAACGCGGCCGGAGAACTTGTTTTGACTCCGATCCGGAGATGATCCGGCGCAGCGGGACCGTCACGTTTCCGAGCTGGTGTCGCCGTTGTTGAGTTCTACTTGAGTGTTCGATGTGGAACTGGCCCGTAACCGTGACGAACGACTTCGAAACGACTAGAGATTGTCCCGATGATGGTGCATGAGTACTAACGGCCTACCCGCCGCGCACAGCGCGCGGGTGAATCGAGCGTCGGGCATGGTGTCGGTCCAAGCGAAGTGCTCGATCGCGGACGCGGTCGCGTTGATGCAGAACACCGCTGACGCGACTGATGTCAGTATCGAGGAAGTCGCCGACTGCGTGCTGGACCGCTCCATCAGCTTCGAGACCTAGCTCCTCTGCTCCGGCGTCGTGAGCTCTGGACGGCTGTCGAGAGTGTCCGCGGCGGCCTATGTCTGGGTCGGCGAGCTCTCGTTCGCCACGGCCACGGGCCGCCCGATAGTGGTCAGCGATGGGTCGGATTCGGGTTGAGGCCTCTGCGTCGAGGAAACCGCTGCGACGACGCGGTCGCGTCCCTGGGCCTTGGCTTCGGAGAGTCTTCCATCGGCCGACTTCAGCACATCCTCGAAACGGGTTCCGGAGTCGGAGTCGGAGAGTCCGAAGCTGACCGTGAAGTGAGGAACCGACGCGTCGCTTTGGGCGCGGGCGAGGTTCTCTCGCACTCGTTCCAAGACCTGCGTCGCATCGGTAAGTGTGCAGTCGGGTAGGACCACGACGAATTCCTCGCCGCCGTAGCGGGCGGGGATGTCTCGGGGCCGGACGCTGTCGCGAAGGACGCGGGAGAAGAGCCTCAGCGCGCGGTCTCCGGTGTCGTGGCCGTAGACGTCATTCAGTTGTTTGAAGTGATCGAGGTCCCCGTACGCAATGGCGTACGGTTCGCCGGACTCGACGACGCGTCGGACTTCGTCTTCGAGGCTGCGTCGGTTCAGAAGTCCGGTGAGTTGGTCGCTGCGGGCCTCGGTCTCGGAGCGGTTGAATGCCCGCAACATCCCGATTCGGTCGCCAGCTTTTCGCGAGATGAGCTCCAGGCGCGTTCCGGTCTCGGCGTCGATCGAGCGTCGTGGTGCGTCGATCACATGGAGGACGCCGATGCTTTTGCCGCCGATGGAGAGCGGCACGCACGTGGCGGAGCACGCGCCGTCGGGTCGGTCGACGAGTTGGGGGCACGCGTCGAGCGCGTCGCTGTCGGTGAAGTGCTGTGTTTGTCCGCGGGTGATAGCGGGGCAATCGCGAGGTGTGCCGACCGGGCATCCGCTGTTCTCGGGAGGGAGGTTGAGCGCGAGAACTTGGTGCAAGTGCGCGCGGCTGGAATCGGCAACGAGAACTTGCGCGCGTTCCCCGGGCGCGACTTCGCCGATCGCACGCGCGACCCTCATGTACGCGGCCTCCTCGGTGTGCGCCATCTCGAGGGATCGGGCCAGGCGCGTTTCCAGATCGTTGCGGTCGGCATCCACACCCCGCTCCGTCTCGTGGGCGCGGAAGAGTCGCTCGCGCCGTCGAACCGATGCGTACGTGGCGCTGAACGCAAGCATCAGAAATACGAGCTCGACCGCGGTCGTCACCAAGAGATCCCGTCGGCTGTGAGCGACGGTCGCCGCGGTGACGGTTGCGTCGTGAGCCTGCACCCGCGCGTAACGCGAGCGTAGGGTTTCGATCGCGGCGACCTGGGTTGCTCCCGCGCTAGCGATCTTCTCGGAAATATCGGTTGGCGCAGTCTTCCCCGTGGCGGGAGCCAACAGCGAGAATCGCCGGCGTTGGGCGCTCTCGGCCGTCTTTCTCAGTTGGGCCTCGCCGGTGACGCCGGTGACGCCGGTCGCGAGCCGCTTGTAGGTCGCCCAGGCCGTGTCGGCGCCCTGCAGGTTCTGGGCATTCGCGGGCTGGGAGGTTGTCCCACCTCCGCCGGTTGGCACCGCAAGACTCTGGGCCATATCGGCGATATTCGAGCGGTAGAGCATTTCGGCGCTCGTAAGCGCATCCGAGATCGCGGCCTCGCGTACGACACGCCGGTATGAGTGATCGATCTGTGTGAGGCGCACGAACATCACGATTCCGACCGTCGTCAACGCGACCACTGCGGCGAACGCGACTGCGAGAACCTGCTGAAGTGGCGTCAAACGTTGGCGGGAGACGGGACGCGAAACGTCCTGGTCCGCGTCTCGTAGCGTCATGCGTCGCGATTCATATGCTCCGGACGTCGGTTGTCAGGCGTACAACCTTGAGTGACCCGAGCGGAAGAATCAACGCGATCGACCCGACATCGATCGCAGTTGCAACTCTCCCTCGTCGCGATCGACCGCCGCGAACGAGCGCCGGCCTACCTCGTGGGTACCCCGACCGTGTCCGCCGACACGGTAGGCGACGCAGGCCCTGCTGTCCCATGCGAGAAACAGTCCACCTTCAGGCGAGACGCGAGCGGTCGTGGTCCCGTACCGATCCTTCAGCGTAGGACCCTCGACCACGCGGTGTTCGACGACTGGGGCGACATCACAAGAAGGAAGTCGCGCCGATGAGCCGTTCGCCGTCGTGGACAGCTGCAGCGAGACATGCGCGTCGACTGTGGACCACCGGCTTCGAAGTTCCGCGGCAGCCAGGTGGAGACGCCGGCGTTGCGAAACGTGCGCGCTTCGACGTGTGCCAAGAGTTCGTGGTTGGGGTTCGATAAGGCATTGGTGCGCGCCGAGATCCAGCCACGGTGCGACGTGTGTGGATGTGGGTCGCATCGAGGCGGCGAGGATCACGAGAAGTCGCGGGTCCACTCCCGGCATCGTTCCCGCGTACGCGCGGCCGGCGAGCGTCGATGCTGACGTCGCTTCAGCCGGCGGGAGCAGCTGATGTTGCGAGACGCGAAGCGAGGTACCGACCCGCCTCAGGTGACACCGACCACCTCGATGGTCGTCGAGACGCCGAAGCCTCCAATGAAACGAACTCCTTCAGAACGGGAGACGCGGGTCGCGGATCCAGAGAATCTTGCGTCGCCGTAGGTGAAGATGCCGCCGTCGGCGGCCACGAGCCAGTAGCCGTGACCGGTTGGGGTTGTTGTCATGGCGACGATCGGTTGGTCGAGGTGGATCGCGCCGGCCGATCCGTAGAATTTGGCGTCGCCGTAGGTGAAGATGCCGCCGTCGGCGGCCACGAGCCAGTAGCCGTGACCGGTTGGGGTTGTTGTCATGGCGACGATCGGTTGGTTGAGGTGGATCGCGCCGGCCGATCCGTAGAATTTGGCGTCGCCGTAGGTGAAGATGCCGCCGTCGGCGGCCACGAGCCAGTAGCCGTGACCGCTCGGAGTTGCTGTTATCCCGACGATCGCTTCGTGCAGTCGCAGGCTCGCAGCAGAACCAAGGGATGCGGTTCCGTGGAGGCCGATGACGTGGCCCGCCGTCGTGACTACCCACGATCTCGTACCGCCTGTGGCCGATGCGACACCGACGGGAGCGCCCGCGGAGGCCACGACCGAGACGCGTGTCATCGCCTCAGGGCACAGGGTCGAGGCGCACTCGCCCGCGGATCGGACAGTGACGACCTGGGCGTCGCCGGCGCGGGAGGGGAGCGGACTGATGACGGCAGCCCGGTAGCTTCCGGCGGTCGTGGCCGTCGGTGTGCCGCGCCAAACGTGATAGACGAGGTATCGGCCGGTCGAGTCGCTGAACACGGATGCGCCGCCAGGTCCGGCCCCGTTTGCATCCGACGACAGATACGGTGTGCGGTCCTTCGTGCACGGCTGGTTGGGTGCACGACACACTGCGTGTCCAGTGGTGTATGTCGAGGTCGTCCAGTCGCCCGCGGCATAGAACAACTCGATACCGCCTCCCGGAGCGGCCGTCATGTCGGGTCCTTCGACGGTGCCGTGCTCCCAAGTCTGGTCGGCCCTCAGGATCGTCGCGGGTGAGCCGACCGTCGACATGCCGTCGGCGCTCAACGCTTGACTCACGATCGCGTTCGCCGCGGTGTCCTTCCAGACGAGCCAGTCGGTGCCATGAGCGTCGCGGTAGGTGTCCGGATCGATCCCGCACGCGACTGGACGCGAGCTGTGCGAGACGAACGGCCCGGCTGGGCTCGCGGACGTCAACGCAGCGATGCACAGCCGGTTGGGCGCGATCGTTCGGACGGTCACGTACATCGTGTATCCGCTGTTAGTGGCAACGACCGTGGGCGCCCACGTGTACGTCCAGAGGCGTTGCGCGTAGCTTGGAGGCGTCGGCATGGCATCGCCGACGAGGGTCCAGTGCACCCGATCGGTGCTATGCCAGACCGGGACGTAGCGACCGCTCGTTCCGGTCGTATACATGTAGTACGAACTCCCGACCGCGATGATCGTGGGGTCGGGCGCGTCGGCGTTGACGGCCAGCGAGGACGTTCTAATGCTCGCGACGGCGGGCGTGAGGCCGGCGGCCGCGACGGTGAGAACGATGGCGGCCACTCCCAAAATGCGACGGAGTGCTCGGCGGTGTTTCGGGGTGACGGTTTGTGTTGATCGGCGCGCCGGCTGCGTTGCGGACATGTAGCGAATATGGGCGAGCCGCTTGTGGAGCCCCTAAACGGGTGCTTGGCGCAGCTTGCGAGTCGGCGTCCGCGCTCGTGATATCACGCAGTTCCGGCGATGAGCGTCGCGGTCGCCAAATGTGCTTCGCGCGCACTGTGTCTTGCCAGGTGACGGTGCGGTAATCACCGACATGGGCCGCACCCATCATCGTGCTGAGTACGCAAGAGCGAAGACTGTGGCGAGCCGCGTCAGCGCCACTCGGTTCCGTTGCGCAGCCAGCGCGAGAGACCGAAGAGAGCACCTGCGAAGAACCAGAAGCATCCGGCGAGGACGGGTCCTGGGCCGCCGTTGACGAAGCGCAGGGACCCGAACCCGAGGATGACCAGTAGGAGTCCGTTGAAGAAGCTCAGCGTTCCGAGCACGATCCGAGTGTGTACCGACATCCGCGATGAACCCCTTCGGTCATCATGGCACTCGGCGGTACCTCTGGTAGCGGCGTCGGAGGCCTGCGCAGGGTATTCACAAGTGATTGGCAACTGCCGCTTAAGTTGTTCGGAGGCGCGCCGTTGATCGTGGGGGAATGCGGTTGACCATCGATCCACACGGCGTTCGCATCCTTGTCGTCGACGACGAGGATTACATCAGAGATCTGATCGCGGTCGGGCTACGTTTCGTGGGATTCGAGGTCGATACGGCGGCTGACGGTCGTGACGCGCTGGCCAAGATCGTGTCGACACGGCCGGATTTGGTCGTGCTCGACATTGCGATGCCGGGGATCGATGGGCTCGAAGTCGTAGAGCGGCTTCGCCGTGACGGTGTCGCGACGCCCGTGGTCTTCCTCTCGGCCCGCGATGCGCCGGCCGACCGCGTCAAGGGCCTCCATCTCGGGGCCGACGACTACATCACGAAGCCGTTCGGCCTCGAGGAGTTGTTGGCACGCATAGAGGCGGTACTTCGCCGCGTGTCTCCGAGCGAGCGTTGGCTGCGGCAGATCACCCTCGGCGATCTGATGATGGATCAGGAGGGACGCGAGGTACGGCGGGCCGGCCAACGGATCGAGATGTCGCGCACCGAGTTCAATGTGCTCGAGTTCCTCATGATGAACGCGGGCCGCGTCGTTTCAAAGCAGCAAATCCTCGAGTACGTCTGGCAGTACGACTTCGGCGGAGAATCAACGGTTGTCGAGACATACATCTCCTACCTCCGCAAGAAGCTCGACGCTCTCGGGCCGGCCATGATCCACACGATGCGCGGAGTCGGATACGTGATCCGCAGCCCGGCCGAGGACTGAGCGTGAGTCTCAGGCTTCGTATCGTCCTCGTCGTTCTGGTGCTGTTGGCCATCGGACTTGTCGGCTCTGATCTCGCGACCGCGACGGCGTTGCGGCCGTATCTGCTCGGGCGAGTCGACGAGCGCCTCGACGCGACGGCCGGCTTCGCTGCCCGCTTGTTGAGTCCCGAGGCGCCGCCCGCGCCGCCACCGGGCGCCGCGCTGTCGCTCCCTCGAGGTGACACGCCCAACGTGCAAGCAGCTCGCATCGATCCCCACGGGCGGATCGTGAAGACGGTCCGGGGACCTTTTTCGTCGGCGAGCGACGCGTTCCGTGTCCTACCACGCGGGCCGTTGGACCGTGCCCGTAACGGCCAGACGGTCAGATTCGAGGTCACGAGCCGGTCCGGACACTACCGAGGGATCGCCGAACCGATCGCGAGCACGCGTGACGTCGCCGTTGCGATCACCCCGCTCGGCGACGTCGAAGCGACAATGACCCGCTTGTACTGGATCGAGGGAATCGCAACGGCAGGACTGTTGCTGCTCGCGGGGGTTCTGGCGCTGTGGCTCGTACGGGTCGGGCTCCGCCCGCTTGCGCACATCACCGACACCGCGGACGCGGTCGCGGCGGGTGATGTCGACCGGCGCGTCGACATTCGCGGCGGTTACGAAGTCGCACGCCTCGGCCGGGCGCTGAACTCAGCGTTCGACGCGCGCGCGGAGTCCGAGCAGACGCTGCGCGAGTTCATCTCCGACGCGTCGCATGAGCTGCGTACACCGCTGACCTCGATTCGTGGCTATGCCGAACTCCTGCGCGTGGGTGCGTTGAGCGACGACGCTGGGATAGTCCGGGCGGCTGCGCGCATAGAGCATGAAGCAGCGCGAATGGGGGGCCTCGTCGAGAATCTCCTCGCTCTGGCGCGGCTCGACGAGGGTCGTCCACTCGAGCTGACGGACGTTGATCTGAGTGCCCTCGCGGTCGACGCGGTCACTGACGCGCGCGCGGTCGAGCCGGACCGACCGATCACGCTGATCGCGGCCGGACCGGTGCATGTAATGGGCGACGAGATGACGTTACGTCAAGTACTGGCGAACTTGCTGGCGAACGTGCGTGAACACACGCCCGAGCGGACTGCCGTAGAAGTACGAGTCGCCGCAACACCGACGGGTGCCCGCCTCGACGTCATCGATGCCGGCGCAGGCCTTGACCCGGGCGCCCATCTTCGGGTGTTCGATCGCTTCTGGCGCGGCGCGCCGGGCGGCACCTCGTCCCGGGACGGCAGTGGCCTCGGGCTCGCGATTGTTGCCGCGGTCGCCGCGGCTCACGGCGGCCGAGCGTGGGCCGATACGGACCGCGATCGTCTGCCGGGCGCTCACTTCGTGGTCGAGTTGCCCGCCCGTCCTCCGGCTTGAGCGGCCCGAAACTTCACAAGTGGCGTGCAACTCCTGTCGGGTTTGATCACAGGCTCGTCGGGCCTGATGCATACATGCATTTCCGACTTCTTCCAATATGGGCTCTTGCGGTGAGCGCACCGCTCGTCGTCGCAGGCTGCGGCGGTGGGTCTGGTTCACAAGCTGCATCCGCTACCGGTGTCACGACGACGAGTGGTGCGCCAACCGCGACCGGCCAGCGGTCGACGCTGAGCGCCTGCCTTCGCAAGCACGGGGTGAATCTCCCGGCCGGTTTCGGTCAGGGCGGTCCGCCGGGGGGTGGTGCGCCAGGCGGTGGCTCTGGCGTACCGGGGGGTGCGACGCCGGGCTCGTTTCCCTCGGGTGGGGCACCGGGCGGAGCGCTGCCGGGTGGCGTCGATCAGCAGAAGTTGCAGGCCGCGTTCAAGGCGTGTGGCGGTTCCGCACGCGGAGGCGGCTTTCCGGGTGGAGGTGGCGCCAACCCCCAGGCGCTCACCGCGTATCTGTCCTGCCTGTCCGATCACGGCGTGAACGTTCCAACGACTACTTCGGGCACGACAGCCGGCGGAGCCGGATCTGCGCTCGCGACGGTTCGCAACGATCCGAAGTTCGCCGCGGCGAACAAGACGTGCCAGGCATTGCTTCCGACCGCCGGGAGCTCCACCACAACGACTGCTGCAGGTTGAGAGGTAGTGATGAGTAAACGATTGCTAGTCAACGGGCTCCTCGTGTTGGTGGTGCTCGCGATCGCGGCGGGCGTGTTCGCGACCATGCGCTCGAGCTCGAGCTCGGCGGCGACGACTCAGACCTTCGCGACGGCCAAGCGTGGCGTCGTGTTGCAGAGTGTCACGTCGACCGGGAATGTCGAAGCGCCGACCGATCTTTCGTTGTCGTTCCAGCAGTCGGGAGAGGTCACCGCCATCTTCGTTTCGGCTGGTCAGCATGTGGTGGCGGGCCAAGCGCTGGCGCAGGTCGACGATACCCAACAGAAGCTCGCCCTCGCCTCGGCGCAGGCCGGTCTCGCATCGGCGCAGGCGAATCTCGCGGCGCTGGAACGCGGAGAGACCGCAATCGAACGACAGGCAGATGCCATGTCCGTGGTTTCGGCCCAGCAGAGTGTGACGACTGCGCAACAGGGTGTGACGAACGCGCAGCAGAACGCGGCGACCAACGTGACCAAGTACCAACAGACGATCGAACAGGCAAAGCAGACCCTTACGCAGGCCAACGCAGGCGTGACCTCCGCGCAGTCCGATCTTCACCAGGCCGAGGTCGCGCTCTCGTCCCTGCAGAACAGCTCCGATACGCAACGATCCAGCGGTGAGTCGCTCGCTGCGTTGCTCACGCGCTATCAACTCGACTCGGCGCGCTGCACGAGCCACGCGGGGCAGACTGCGACATCTGATGGCGTCGTCTGCGCCCAGGTCAACAACCTCTCGACGTTCGCCAAGGGTGTCCAGTCGGCGCAGTCGAGCTTGACCCAAGCCGAGACACAACAGACGTCGGCGCAAGACGGCCTGACCAGCGCACAACAGCAGCAAACGAGTGGCGAGGCGCAAGATCAGCAGTCGATCCAGAGCGCGCGGTCGCAGCTGACGTCCGCCGAGACGCAGTATCAGTCGACGCTGGTGAACAACGCCGTGAAGCAGGAAGCACCCAAGCCCGAGCAGATCGCTCAAGACCGTACGTCGATCGTGTCGGCCCAGGCGCAGCTACAGACGGCACAGAAGAACGAAGACGACACGACGCTGCACGCACCCGTCGCCGGCGTTGTGGCGTCGGTCAACGGTCTCGTCGGCCAGCAGTCGAGCGGCGGAAGCTCGTCGTCGAGCGCCTCGAGCTCGACGGGCAGCTCGACGGGCACTTCGACCGGCTCTTCGACTGCGAGCTCGGGCTTCATTCAGCTCACGGATGTGAACCTCTTCGACGTCAAGGTCGGTTTCACCGAGACCGATGCCCCCAAAGTGAAAGTCGGGCAGGCGGCGACGATCACCCTCGATGCACTCCCGAACGAGACGTTCACCGGGCACGTGCTCGAGCTGGACACCTCCTCGACGCTCGTGAGCAACGTCGTCACCTACTACGCCAAGATCGGGTTCGACACCACGCCGGCCGACGTAAAACCCGGAATGACCGCGTCGGTGAACGTAGTGCTCGACAAACGCGACAACGCGATAACGCTGCCGACCTCAGCAGTTTCGACGACCGGCACGACCGAGACGGTCACGGTCAAGCCGAAGAGCGGCAGCGAGACTTCGAAGGTCATCACGATCGGGCTACGCGGCGACAGCGCGGTCGAGATTACGAGCGGGTTGAGTGTGGGCGACCAGGTCGTGACCACGAGCTCGGCCTCGACAGCAACCGCGGGCGGCGGTTTCCCGGGGGGTGGTCTGCCGGGCGGCGGCCTCGGTGGTGGCCTGGGCGGCGCACCTCGGGCCGGGGGCAACTGATGACCCGGTATTCCGGCCCAGTAATGGCCTTGAGGGACGTCACGAAGGTCTACGGCGAAGGTGACACCGTCGTGCATGCGCTTCGCGGTGTGAGCCTCGACGTCGCGCCAGGCGAGTACGTGGCGATCATGGGCGCTTCCGGGAGCGGCAAGAGCACGTTGATGCACATCGTGGGCTGCCTCGATGTTGGCACGTCGGGCCGCTACATGCTCGACGGGATGGACGTCTCCCAACTCGACGACTTCGCGCTGTCGGTCGTGCGGAACCGCAAGATCGGCTTCGTCTTCCAGAGCTTCAACCTGATTCCGCGCACATCGGCGTTCGCCAACGTGGAGCTCCCGTTGGTGTACGCCAACGTGGCGAAAGCAGAACGCCGCGAGCGCGTTATTGCCGCGCTGCACGCCGTCGGCCTCGCGGATCGTGCCGAGCACTTCCCGAACCAGCTCTCGGGCGGCCAGCAGCAGCGCGTCGCGCTCGCCCGCGCGATCGTCACCGATCCCGCAATCATTCTTGCCGATGAACCAACGGGAGCGCTCGACACCGCTGCCACTGCCGAGGTGCTCACCATGTTCCAAGGTCTTCACGAGGAAGGTCGAACCGTCGTCGTGATCACGCACGAGCCCGACGTTGCCGAACGAGCCGGACGAGTGATACGTCTTCGCGACGGATCCGTAGTCGAGGATTCGAGTCGCTTCCGCGTCGCCGCAGCAGCGGCGGGAGGTCACTCGCTGTGACCCTCACCAGTGTACGGATCGCGATGCGCGGAATCGTCGCCAACAAGCTCCGATCCTTTCTGACGACGCTCGGCATCTTGATCGGCGTCGCCTCGGTGATCCTGGTCGTCGCAGTCGGCGCAGGATCGGCCGCGGCCACACGTTCGAGTCTCGAGGCGTTGGGATCGAACACCCTTACCGTCCGAGCAGGTGGGTTCGGGTTTGGGGCTCGCGCGGGCACGCAGAGCCGCAAGGTGTCCATCACCAACGCGGACGTGGCCGCGCTCGCCGACAAGACGAACGCGCCCGATGTCGGCCAGGTCGTTCCGACCGTCAACATAAGCAGCGAGACCGTCGTGTACAGCGGCGCGACCGATACGCCCAGCACCCTTTCCGGCGCGACGACCAACTTCAGCGCGGTCCGCAATTACCCGGTGCAGTGGGGCCAGTGGTTCACGCAACAGCAATACGACAGTCATGCGAACGTCGTGGTGCTCGGTTTGACCGATGTGAAGGATCTCGTCGGTCAGCAAGCCGCTGGATCCGCGCTGGTCGGTCAACAGGTCCTCATCGGCGGGAAGTCGTTCACCGTGATCGGCGTGTTCAAGTCCAAGGGCACCAACGGGTTCCAGGATCAGGACAGCATCGCCATCATGCCGCTCACCACCGCCCGCGACGACTTCGTCGGCAACTCAGGCACAGTCGATGGTCTCACCGTGCAAGCGACGAGCTCCAAGACCGCTGCCGCTGCGCAGAGCGAGATCACCGCGGTGCTCGTCGCGCACCATCCCGGCTCGAGCTCGACGGACTTCAGCGTGCTGAATCAACAGTCGCTGCTCACGACGGTTTCCAGCACCAACAAGACGTTTACGGTGTTGCTTGCCGCGGTGGCCGCGATCTCGCTCCTCGTTGGTGGAATCGGGGTCATGAACATCATGCTCGTGACCGTGACCGAACGCACCCGTGAAATCGGTATCCGCAAGGCGATCGGGGCACGCCAGGGTCACATCCTCACCCAGTTCCTCGTCGAAGCCGTGCTGCTCGCCGGCTTCGGAGGAGTAGTAGGAGCGGTTGCGGCCATCGTGTTGAGCGGTGTTGTCACGATCGAGAACGTCACGCCGGTGGTCGAGCCGTACTCCGTGTTCCTCGCGCTGGGGTTCGCGATCGCGACCGGCTTGTTCTTCGGCATCTATCCGGCAAATCGTGCCGCGAAGCTGCGTCCGATCGACGCACTGCGCTACGAATGAACCTAGGCAGGCTCCCGTGACCCATGTTGAACCCTCCCGAGTGTCGAGCGCGACCGACCCAACGATGTCGGATATCCCGCTCGTTGATCTCGAGGACATCAGACCGGACGAGTCGCTCCTCGCCGACGTACGCAGAACCCGCATCACCACACCGGCAACACGCGCGCTCCTGGCGCTGGTCGTCGTCGGCGGCGCCTTCCTCGGAGGTGCGGTCGTCGAGCGGACGCAACACAAGACGTCAAGCGGGGCGTCGAGTCTGGCGTCAATCGCCGCACAGTTCCGCCGCAGTGCGACCGGCGGATCCGGTGCGTCGGGCGGATCGGGAGCGGCGGGCGCATCACCGTTCGGGGCCGGTGGAGCGACAATCGGCACGGTCAAGCTCGTCGACGGCACCAACGTCTATGTCCAAGACATACAAGGCAACACCATCAAGGTCACTACCAGCCCGAGTACACAAGTAACCATCAGCAAGACGGGCAAGGTAAGCGAGCTCGCGCCCGGGTCAACGATCATCGTGCAGGGCAAGCAGAACGCGGCAGGTACATCCATGTCGGCGACGAGCATCTCGCCGAGCGCCGGATTCGGAGGCGGAGGATTCGGTGCCGGCGCGGGATCAGCAGGCTGACGAGCTCGGCCGGTCATGACCGGATGACGCAGTCACGCGCCCGCATGTCACAACTGCGCGTCGATTTGGCTGAGGATCTGCACCAACGTGTCCGATGACGTGTCGGTCCCCGATGTGGTGCCGGCCGAAGCCGTGCTCGACTCTACGGCCTTCAAGTCGGCGATGAGCTTCTCCAGGTCGGTCTTGAGGTCGGCACTGCTGACACCGGTGCCGGTGACTCCGACGGCATTGGTCGTGGCGCTCGGTGGCGGTCCCTGTGGGCCGTCACCTGGCTTGTGATCTTCGATTCGCTGCACCATGTTCGTCAACTGCGAGTCCGACAGCTGCACGCCATTTGGCGCGTTCTCCTGAAGGCCCTGTTTGATCGCGGTACTGAGATCGGCATTCGAGATGCCCTTCGACGCCGCGTAGTCGGCCAGGCTGCCGCCGCTGTTTCGCACGGCGGCCATCAGCTGGTCACTGGTCATGTTGAACAGCTGTGCGACCGGCGCCATCGACTGCTGCATGCGCGCTCGGAAGTCTTGCTGGCCGGTGCCGTTGATCCCCATCGTTCCCGGCGAGCTGCCGATCGAAGAGACGTTCATTGCGGTCGATCTCCTTGTTTCGCGTTTCCGGTCTATTCGGGAGCGGGCGACTCGCGAATGAGCATTCCCGCAATGTTCTCAAGCGACACTCAACCCGCAGACAACGCTGGTTCGCGGAAACCTGGAACGCGGCCCGCTGATCGGAACGGCGGCGCTGCAGCTCGCCGAATTCACAGGGAAACGTACGCCGCGCGACTCAATCTGGAGGCGTTAGTAGGTGTGGGGAAGGGATGATGCAGTGGAGTTGAGGTGATGCGCCGCTGCGCCTTGTCACTCGTTGGGTTGATCACACTTGTCGGTACCGCCGGGGTCCCGATGCGCGTTGAGGCCAGCGATTCCAGCGGCAGCTCAGCGTTGGTCCGGCCTGCGTTGCTTGCACCGCAACCTCCGAGCGGTGCGACACGAACCGGGATTGTGGATCCGACTCGTGCCATCGAGTTCGACGTTGTGCTCGCATCGCATCCCCGGGAACTCGTGACGCTGCTACGCGAGCTGCCTACCTCGTGGCGACTCGACCGTGCCCGCCGACCCGGTAGGCGACGCCGAACTTGCGCGCCAGCGCGGACCTGTGACGGTTCAGGCTGTCTGAGCGGGACCTGTGATTCTTCATGAGAAATATGAGCGTGGGTTGTGTGTTCGTCATGAAACTGCCTGAAGGCTTTAGCAATCGGGAGTGAGGGCCGAGAACACCCACGTACGGAGTTGGGCGCACGGAGGTGTATGGGCGGATGACGATCAGCGGGATTAGTGGCGCGACGCAGGTACAAGCCGGCGGCGGGGTTGACCCATCGAGTTGGCTGAGCCAAATGCAACAGACACTTGGACCGGTCGCGCAACTGTTTGGTGAGAGCTCCCAACAGTTGATGAACGACTTGCAGTCTGGCAAGACAAGCTTGAGCCAGTTGGCGCAGTCCAAAGGCATCTCGCAGACCGATCTGCTGAACGCGATCCAGCAGGGCTTACAGCAGTCCTCCACGGAAAATGGGCAGCAACTTTCCAGCACGCAGGTCACGAACCTTGCGACCATGATCGCGAACCGCGTGCCTGGAGGCCACCACCACCACGATGGCGGCGGCACATCATCTGGTTCCTCCTCGGCGAACCCGTTGTCGGCGGTCGGCCAGGACCTGGAGCAGTTGCTCCAAGACCTCGGTACCGCTCTCTCCGCGAACGGCACCACCTCGACGTCGGCGACGACTGACACGGCCACGACGAGCACCACGCCTGGTGGGGCGTCGACCAACGCCTTGTCCGCGGTTCAGTCCGACGCTGCGCAGCTTCTGCAAGACCTCAGCACCGCGTTCTCGATTAACAGTTCGACGAGCACGACCCACACGACCGGGACGTCCAGCTCCTCTTCAACGAATCCGCTGTCCGGCGTTCAACAGGACCTCGGTCAGTTGCTCAAAGACCTCGGCGCCGCAATCTCGGCCTATGGGTCGAACGGGCCCAGTACGACTGACGACAGCGTGGCGGCAGTCCTGAACCAGTCCACGAGCGTAAATCAGCTGGTGTAGCTGCCGCTACGACTGAGGAGAACCTCCACGCGGGCTGGCCGGGTCTGACCGTTGCTTCCCGCCAGTCCCGGGCTGGGCCCCCCGCGGAGGCTCTGCTGGTTGCGCATGGCGCAACCGGCTTCTGTAACGATTTTGGAGGGGTGTTTCGGGCTCGAACTGTCGAGTAGTTGGGAAAGGGGTGTCGGGCTCGGGAAGGTGTCGGTCATAGCTGTCGAGTGCTGTCTGCGCGGTGGCGACATCGGGTTCGGTCGGTGGCGGTGCGGCTGGCGGTCGGCTCGAGATGGGCGCCGAGCTCGGTGAGGTCGCACGCTGCGAGCGTGTGGGAAACGAGAGGTCGGGCTGGTCTGGACGCTGGTCGAGGGCAGCGGGATGAAAAGGGCGACGAGCACCCGCGCATGTCGTGGCTGGTGAGACGGTGGTTGCGATTCACCCGTCTGACGATCCGGTTTTGTTGGCCCGGGGGCGTCGAGTGCGGTGGTGCATCCCGTTCCAGCTGGCGGATCTGCGACCGGATGATGATGATGATGAGTGTCCGGTTGGTGATGTGTCGAGTCCTTCGATCGTTGTGTGGTCTCGGTCTAGAACTGATTCGCCCGGCGGCAGAAACGTGACGGACGGGCACTCGATTCGAATTCGCTCTTGACGGGCGCGGGATCGCTCGACGTCAGGTCGATCTCACCTCGGAGCCGATCGACCCGCGTGCGACCGTCCGGGCGTTCTTCGCGCGGCGCCGCTGAACCCTTTGGGGCCAGGTTGCGTGGGCGCGGCCCGCGCGCCGGTCGTTCGTTTGACGCAGTGGCTCGATGATGCGCCAGCCGTGGTTGGAACCGTGGCGTTGTTGTTCCAATGTTGAGCGCTAAGTGGTCGTGCGGTATCCGGTGATGATGTCGGGTTGGAGTTGGAGGTAGTGCTCGGCTGGTCTTCCGGTGAGATCCGTGAGGCCCATGTGATTGAACTCGGTGGTCTGGGCGAAGTCGGTGATCTCGGTAGCGCGGCCGATCGCGAGGACGGTCCAGAACGTGTCCGTGACTCTATTTCCGCTGTCGACGCCCAGAGCGATGACGTTCCCGCTCGCGATTGCGCGACGTGCTGGCCCGTCTGCCATGCCGAGAACGACACTTCCGCCGAGGTAGCCGTAGTTGACGGGCATGATCACCGGCAGCGCTCGCATGGTGAGGCTGACCCGTCCGAAGCTTGCGCTCGCGAGCAGGTCTTGACACTGCGGTCGTGAGAGAAGTTGAGCGTCGTCGTGGAAGAACATTCTCAACGATCCTCGACTGGTGCGACGGCCACTGTTAGGGACCCAAGTCATCGTTTGCGACCGGAAGACGTCACAGATCTACTTGCCTGCGAGACTGCGAAGCTGAAGCCTACGATCCACCGCGGCGGGATGTATCCGGTGCGCGTCGGCTATACGATCTCGGCAGGGTCCATAGTCGATTCTCATCTAACTCAACGCGCTGCTGTGCGAGCCGCTTGTGGCCGGTCCTGAGCCTCAAGCGGAGCCGTATCGGTCGGTCGTCGTGAGGGGGCGGTCGTGTCAGCGCACGTCGGTGACGAACACAACTCCGCCGATCTGCACGATCGAGTGATCAATCATATTTTCGGATCGGGTCTGACGCTCGCCGGCATTTTGAGTGCTCAGCAGGTCGATGCCGGCACGGCGGAGCGATTGAACGCGGTGATCGTGCAACTTGATGCGGCAGTGCGCGACCTGCGTAGCGCCGCGATCGCCCATGTGGTCGAAGATCAACGCGAATCGGCCAAGCGCCTCGGTCCGGTGCCGCCCGAGTGGCGTCGCCGCCTTTGGCGCTTGAGCGTCGACGAGGTGTTCGCGTACGCAGTCGCGGGCCACGACTTCTACCGTGCTGGCGACCGCATGTTGTGGGCGCATGAGAGCGACGGCCTGCTTCTTTCCGCACGTTCAGGCACCCCGTTGGCCCGCCGCGACGGCCAAGTATTTTACGACATTGAATCTGGGTTACCGCTGTACTACGAAGATCGACGCGCCGAACCTGGTCCCGGAGCACTGTCTGAACACGGCTCCTGATTACGTACGTCGTGCGGCACCGCTTCCAAGCGAGGCATGGCGCAGCACGCGTGCCGCCGCGGCTGACCACGTCCCTAAGGCCTGTGTCGCGGACCTCCGACCATTCCGGTCGTCCGGTTGCCGTTCCGACCGGCGCACCCACGTGGCGGTGCGCACCATCTGGTGGCCGGCGAATCGGTACGCGGCACATGTGGCAATCACGCCGCCAAGGGAGAGCGCCACGCGCAGCTAGCTCGGAAGAGCCACCGGATCATGCCAGCGGCCGGAGGCGCTTTCGGTCGGTGGCCGTTGGTCTCGGCTTGAGGTTGGTATAGACCGGACGGCGATCTGCGGTTGCGACACGTTGCGGCGTACGACTGCGGTCGTGTCGACATTGAGTTCGCTTCGGATCACGTGATCTGCGGTTGATGCCGTAGCTGCCGTTCTGGCGCCTGCGAGTCGGTCAAGGGATCCGGTGGCGCATCACTGATGGCGCTCGGTGCTGCGCGGCGCGGACACGTGCTTGTTAGGTGTCGCCGTGGGCTTCGATCCGGAAGACGGGGTACTGGTTGGCGATGGCTGCGAAATCGGCTGCCGGGGCGTCGCGATCGACGGGGATGTGGGGGCGTCCGCCTGGCACCTTTTGGAGATAGCGCTTGATGATCGG
>Ga0265313_10000984_pt1 | contig 28062 bp, 23 predicted proteins | sample 4123metaG_FD_203122 | JGI IMG/M metagenome (GOLD analysis project Ga0265313, IMG submission 203122) | Rhizosphere microbial communities from Carex aquatilis grown in University of Washington, Seatle, WA, United States - 4-1-23 metaG | ecosystem: Host-associated > Plants > Roots > Rhizosphere >...
TTGGACCGCGTACTCCGTCGCGCTCGCGGAGCCGGCCCTGCGCGTACGGGTGGTCGAGGCCGAGACCTGCGGGTTCGGCGCGTCGGGCCGCAACGGCGGTTGGGCGTCGGCGCTGTTCGCGGGCTCCCGGGCGTTCACCGCGAAGCGGCAGGGTCGCGCGGGCGTGCTCGACCTGCACCGGCAGATGGTCGGGGCGATCGACGACATCGAGCGCACCTGCGCGGTCGAGTCGATCGACTGCGCGTTCGCCCGCGGTGGCACCCTGACGCTCGCCACCTCCCCCGCGCACGTCGCCCGGATCCGGGAGCACGTGGAGGCCGATCATCGTTGGGGTCTCGACGAGAGCGACACGGAATGGCTCGACGCCTCGGAGGCGCGTCACCGTATCGGCGCAGCGCGCGTGTTCGGCGCGGCGTTCACCCCGCACTGTGCTTCGATCCAACCCGCGCGTTTGGCGCGCGGGCTCGCCGAGGCGGTTCGGCGGCGCGGCGCGATCATCCACGAGAGCACGCCCGTGCAGCGCATCGAGCCGCACCGCGTGGTGACCGCACGGGGCACGCTGCGCGCCGACGTGATCGTGCGCGCAACCGAGGGTTACACGACAGAACTTCCCGGCCTGCACCGGCGGCTCATCCCGATCTACTCGTTCATGATCGCGACCGAGCCACTGCCGGCGTCGTTCTGGGACGACGCCGGGTGGCGCAACCGGGAGACCGTCGGCGACGGACGCCACCTCATCATCTACGCGCAACGCACCGCCGACGACCGCATCGCGTTCGGCGGCCGCGGGGCGCCGTATCACTTCGGCTCCCGCGTGCGCGCCTGGTACGACCGCGACCCAACCGTGTTCCACGACCTCGTGCGCGTCATGCACGATCTGTTCCCCGCAACGCGTGACGCGCGGATCACGCACCACTGGGGTGGCGCGCTCGGCGTACCCCGCGATTGGTATCCCTCCGTCGGCATCGAGCGCGCCTCCGGTCTCGCGTGGGCGGGCGGTTACGTCGGCGACGGCGTGACCACGACGAATCTCGCCGGCCGCACCCTCGCCGATCTGATCCTGCACCGAGACACCGAACGGACCGATCTCGCGTGGGTCGACCATCGCAGCCGCGACTGGGAGCCCGAGCCGTTGCGATGGCTCGGCATCAACGCCGGGCTGCACGTGAGCGCGGCGGCCGATCGTCGCGAGGCCCGCACGGGTCGGCGCGCCGCCGGCTACGAGCGAGCCCTCGCGCTCCTCACCGGGAGCTGACCGGATCGGCGGACGCCGACCGCGAATAGCCTTCGGCGCATGACGCTGCGCATCTTCACCGAACCCCAGCAGGGCGCCTCGTACGACCAGCTGCTCGCCGTCGCCCGCACTGTCGAAACGTGTGGCTACGGCGCGTTCTTTCGTTCCGATCACTTCCTCAAGATGGGAACCGCGACCGGATTGCCCGGCGCCACCGATGCCTGGATCACGCTGGCGGGGTTGGCGCGCGACACCGAAACGATCCGGCTGGGAACGTTGGTCACGCCGGTGACGTTCCGCCACCCCGGCACGTTCACCGTCACCGCGGCGCAGGTCGATCACATGAGCGGTGGTCGCGTCGAGATCGGCCTGGGCGCCGGCTGGTACGAAGCCGAGCACCAGGCCTTCGGGCTCCCGTTCCCTCCGGTCGGCACGCGCTACGACGTGCTCGAGGATCAACTCGAGATCCTGCACGGCGCGTGGTCGGCGGCGCCCGGCACGAAGTTCGAGATGACCGGTCGCACCACCGCCGTCCACATCGAGGCCGACACCGTCCGACCGCTCCAGCAGCCGCATCCTCCGATCGTGCTCGGTGGAGCCGGCGGACCGCGCTCGGCCCGGCTCGCGACCATGTACGCCGACGAGTACAACGTCGCGTTCCGCCCGATAGACGTCATGCGCTCCGTGCACGACAACGTCCGCCGCGCGTGTGAGCAGGCCGGACGCGATCCGTCGACGATCGTGTGGTCGACCGGCCAGGTGCTGTGCTGCGGCAACACCGAGGCCGAAGTCGCGCGGCGCGCCGCCGCCATCGGGCGCGAGGTGGCCGAGCTCCGTGAGAACGGTCTGGCCGGCTCACCGAGCGAGGTGCTCGAGAAGCTCGGACGCTTCGCCGAGAGCGGCGCGGAGCGGTTCTACCTCCAGGTGCTCGACCTCGCCGACCTCGATCATCTGCGGCTGGTAGCCGAGGAGGTGCTGCCGCACGCGCCGGGCCGGTGAGCGCGCGGGGCGTTACGCGTATCGCTCGGCCAGCGTTTTGACATTCGGGTTCTGGTAGTAGCCGACTGCCGCGCAGTTCGACGGCGTCGGGCACGACACGGCGTTCAGGATGGCCACCGTGGCTCCGGAGGGCTCGGGACTGGTGAGAACGCCCCACTGCTTGCCGTCCCAGTGCTCGATGAGCGGCTTGTAGAACGCGCCGGAACGCTCGTTCCCGACCGCGAAGCAACTCTTCGTGCTCGGGCACGACACGCGGCTGAGCACCGTCGCCGTGGAGCCGGTCGGGTGGATGCCGACCATGATGCCCCACTGACTCCCGTTCCAGTGCTCGATCAGCAAGCTGTTGTTCGGGTAGTAGTTGCCGACCGCGAAGCAACTCTTCGTGCTCGGGCACGACACACCGGTCAACACCGTCGAGGTCGCGTGCTCGGGGTTGAAGACGCGCATGATGCCCCAGTTGCTCCCGTTCCAGTGCTCCACGAGGCTTCCGGCACTCGGCCCGAGCGTGACGCTGCCGACCGCGAAGCAACTCCTGGTGCTCGGGCACGACACGCCGCTCAACACCGTCGAGGTCGAATGGTTCGGATTGGGTGCGGTCGTGATCCCCCAGAAGGACCCATTCCAATGCGCGACCAGGGTCCGAGTCCGCGCCGCCGCGGTGTAGCTGCCGACGGCGAAGCAACTCTTCGTAGCCGGGCACGACACACCGCTCAGGAGCGTCGATGTGGAGTGGTCGGGATCGAGAACGTGCATGATCGCCCAATTGCTCCCGTTCCAGTGCTCGATCAGACTCCTCGGCCGGTGCGCGATCGTGTAGCTGCCGACCGCGAAGCAGCTCTTCGCGGTGGGGCACGACACTGCGCTCCAGGTGGTGAAGCGCGATCCCTTCGGCTCGAGGCTGCGCATGATCTCCCAGCCGCTCCCGTTCCAATGCTTCACCAGGCCGGCGGTGCGCGCGGTCGTCGTCGTATAACCGACCGCGAAGCAGCTGTTCGCCCTCGGGCAGGCAACTCCGGTGAGGTTCGTGAAGATCGAACCCGCCGGGTTGGGGTTCGGAGAGAGCGACCACTTGGGAGCAGCGGCGGCCGGCTGCGCCACCGCGATGCCCGCGACCAAGCTGACCACGACGGCCGGCGCGAGGAACACGCGTCGGTGCATGCGTCAGGTGACGGTGTAGCCGCGGTCGACGAACGCGCACCGCAGCAGCGACTCTCGTCCGGGCTGGTACAGGATCCCGTCCATGAGCGGATAGCCGAAGCCGTGCCGGCCGCGTCGAGTGTCGTACACCATGGCGCCGACCACATCGACGCGGACGGTCGCGAGGCTCCTGCTCACGAAGAGACGGCGCCCGAACGGGAAGAGCAACTCGAGCCCGTCGTCGCCGATCTCGAAGCGCCAGGGCAGCCAGCGGCTGTGGATCAGCGCGAGCAGCAAGAACGCGGTCGTGAACTCGATCCAGTGGTTGCCGCGGCTGAGGAACATGACCAGCGCCATGAGGAGAAACACCCTCGGAGCCCACAGCAAGAACCCGCTCGTGCCCTCATACCACTGCCGGTCGTCTGACATCCGGTCGGGCATACCCATGAAGCCTAATGACGAACCGTCAGCCGGCAGGCCGCAGCTCGCGGCGAACCTCGTCGATGATCCCGGCGGCGGCGCCCGCGTCGATACCGAGCCACGGGCAGGCGCCCTCGAGGTAGTTGAACACGATCGTGGTCGGGCCCTGCGGATCGACCTGTACCTCGAACACCCGGGCGAGCTCCCACCCGCGCGACGCGATGATCGCGTGCTTGGTTCCGGTCAGGCGGCGAGCCAACACGGCCGCCACTACGCGTTCGCTGATCCCGGGTTGCGGCAGCAACCGCATTAGGTCTATGACCGGCGACGAGAAGTGCTTCCAAATCGGTCACCCGCCTTGCACAGCCGAGTGAAGTGTGGTGTCCTCGAAACGCGTTTCATTCCGCCCTGCCGTGGGTAGGCGTCTCCGACGAGGGCAGCGCGGAGTCGAGGGTTGGGTATGCGGGCACGTGTCGAGATCTGCATCGGGACGGTCGCGTTGGCGATGGCCATGACGCTCGGACCGGCCGCGGCGGGCGGCGCCGGTGGGGCGTCCGCGCGTGTGGCGTCGAGCATCAGCGCAGTGCCGGTCCGCTCGAGCTACGAGACCGCCACCCGTGTGCTGTCGCGTGACATCGGTGTGAGCGTGCCGCTTCCCGACGGGCACGATCTCTGGCTGTTCGGCGACACCGCCGTGTACACCACCGACGCGTCCGGCAATTGGCTCAACACCGGGTTCGTCGACGGCAGCACCGCGTTCGAGGGACGGACCGTGCGCGGCGCGGTTCCGAGCGGTGCGGAGGTACCGGCGCACTCACCGGCTCGTTTCATTCCGGTGCCCAAGAACGTGTACTTGCCCGACGGCAGCAAGCAGCTGTGCCTCCAACCGAATTCCGACGCCGCGTTCGCCGCTCGCTGGCCCACCGGCGCGGCCGTGCTGCCGAGCAACACCTCGGAGATACTGGTCACCTACGCCGAGGTGTGTGTGACCGAGCCGGCAGGATTCGGTCCATTGGTGCGCACCGAGGGTTGGGGATACCTGCTGTACAACTGGCGCGTGCATCGCATCGCGCTCGGCCCGATCGACGTGTTCCGACCGCACGGCAACGGTTCGGCGATCGCGCAGTCGCACGTGTTCGGATGGCCGGTGTACGTGAACGGCAAGCTCACGCTCTTTTCGGCAAGTTGCACGGCGCAGTACATCAACTGCGGGGGCGGCAACGCGTGGTCGGTCAGCACATCGACGTTGAGCAAGCCCGACTCCTACCACCTCGTTCCGATGAAGACCGACGGGACGAGCGCCTGGACACCAATGAGCATCTCCGTCGGGAAGTACACGAAGGGGTATCGATTGATCGAGTCGACGTCGATCGGCGGCGACTACAAGATCCTCGGAACGCCCAAGCTCGGCGTTCCGTGGCATCTCATCGGCGCGGGAACGCTGCCCGACTGTGTCGCGAACAGCGTCGGTTACTGCCACGGCATCGAGGGTCACCCCGAGCTCAGCACCTCGACCGACATCTTCATCTCCTACAAGGACCCGAACTCCGGACCGGGTGGCCACATGGTGATCAGCGCAATACCCAGCGGCTAGGTGTCGGGCGCCGTTCCCTCTAGTCGCTCCGCCCGCGTGCGATCTCGTTGATCACCTCGTCGGTGTGCTCGCCCAGGTCGGGTCCGACGTCGCGCACGCGGCCGGGCGTGCGGGAGAATCGCGGCACGATCCCCGTCATCGGGAGCTCCACTCCGGCGCGCGAAGTGGCGCGCAGCACCATGTCTCGCGCGAGATAGTGCGGGTCGTGCACCATGTCGGGCGCGGCGTAGACGCGGCCCGCGGGGACTGCGTGGTCGGCAAGGAGCCGCAACAGCGGCTCGGCGTCGAAGTGGCGCGTCCACTCCGAGATGGTGTGGTCGAGCCCGGCGGCGTTCGCGCCCCGAGCCGCGTGCGTCGCGAACCGGGTGTCGCGGGCAAGGTCGGCACGATCCATGGCGGCGCAGAGGCGGGTGAACACCGAGTCGGCGTTGGCCGCGATGATCAGGTCGCTTCCGTCGGCTGTGGGGTAGGCGCCCGACGGCGCGACCCCGGGCAGGGAACCTCCGCTGCGGGTGCGCACGACGTGGCCGATCTCGAAATCGGCCATCGTCGATTCCATGAGCGCGGCGACGGCTTCGTAGATGGCGATGTCGACCTCTTGGCCTTTGCCGCTCTGGTCGCGCTCGTGCAACGCCGCGAGGGTTCCGACAACGGCGAAGAGCGCGGCGAGCGAGTCGCCGAGGCTGATGCCGCAGCGAGCGGGTGGGCGGTCCGCGTCGCCGGTGGTGTGGCGAATTCCGCCCACCGCTTCACCGATTGATCCGAAGCCGGCCTCTTGCGCGCGGGGCCCGGTCTGGCCGAATCCCGAGACGTGCACGACGATCACGCCGGGGTTCGTGCGGGCCACGGTGTCGTAGTCGAGGCCGAATTCGACAAGGCGTCCGGGGCGGAAGTTCTCGAGAATGACGTCGCACGAGCCCGCGATCGCCTGCACCAACTCGCGGCCCGCCCCGGTGCGCAGATCGGCCACGACCGATCGCTTGTTCCGAGCGATCGACGGCCACCACAAACCGTGCCCCTCGTGGGTGACGCCCCAACCGCGCATCGGGTCGCCACCGTCGGGTGCCTCGATCTTGATGACGTCGGCGCCGTAGTCGCCGAGCAGCTGACCCGCGAACGGGCCCGCGATGAAGCTGCCGAGCTCGAGCACTCGCACGCCGGCAAGCGGACCGACCGGCACTGACGGGTCGACAGGCACGGGCGCAATGTTGCATGCCGCCTGCGCCGAATCCCAACCGTGCCCGCGGCCGCCGGCTTGACCGATCGGCTGGTCTCATCCAGGCTCGGGAGTTCGCCCTTGTACGTCGGGAGTGCTTGCCATGCCGCGCCTTCACCAAGTCAGCCGGGCCGAGGCCCGCGCGCCGATCGTCACGGTCATGTACGACCTGCTCTTCGAGGACCGTGACCCGGTCGCCGAGCCCGGCACCGCCACGGGCACCAGGGGCGACTGGTGGCCGGTATTCGCGAACGTCCCCGACATCTTGGAGCACGCGGTGCAGGGGTTCGGTATCTACCAGAGCCCCCGCCGCGTCCTCGATCCCGTGCTGCGCGAGCTCGGGCAGGCGCGCGCGGGCTGGGCGGCCGGAAGTCAGTTCGTCTTCTCGCAGCATTGCAAGTCGCTGCGGGCGCTCGGTGTGCCCGACGACAAGATCGAGGCGGTCGGCTACTGGCAGGCGGCCTCGTGCTTCACCGAGCTCGAACGTTTCGTCTTGGCATTCACCGATTGCCTCGTGCTCGATCGCGGTCGCGTGCCCGACAAGCTGTTCGCGGCGATCCACGACCAACTCGGCGACCAGGCGACGCTGGAGCTCACCTACATCACCTCGCTGTACCTCCAGCACGCGGTGATGTCCCGGGCGCTGCGCACCGAGTGGGACGACGTCGACGAACGGATCGTCGAAGTCGCCGGCCCCGACGACGAAGCCGCCGAAGGCCTCAACATCGCCTTGCCCCAAGACGGATAGCTCTCGCCGCTCACCGTCGAGGTCCAGTTCTTCTCGTAGCCGGTCGGTCGAGCAGCGCGGGTTTCGTGTGACTCCTGCCGATCAGGTGCCGGACGGAGCCGAAGCGGCGGGCACTTTGAAGCCGTAGGCCAACATGTCGGCAGAGAGGTTCGGGCCACCGCTGTTCGCGACACACAGTGCCCGATGGGCCGGCACGACGAATCCGGGTTGAAACGTCTCGGTCACCGTGCCGATGCCGGACGGCGTGAAATAGATCGGCGCGATGTTGCTCGCAGGGTCGAGGGCAACGTTGTCGCACGACGAGTCGCCCTTGCTCACCGCGAGGCGCAGCCGGGAGCCGGGTGTTGTTTCGCTGGACACGTTGAAGACGAGCGACGTGAGGATGAACGCGTGGCTGGCGTCGGCCCGGAAGAACTCCTCGAAGCCGGTGCTCGAGTCGGTCAGCGAAGCGGCGCTGAAGAACGATTTCGGCGACGACTGCGCGACATTCAGCGCGCCCGTGCTGTTCACCGAAGCGTGCTGGCCCGACACGGCGTCGGTCACGAACGAATTCGATCCGCTGACCGCCCAGGCCCCCACCGGAAAGAGCGCCATGACCACGATCGCAACGATGATCGTGGTGAGCTGAGCCCCGCTGAACGGTCCCCATCCACGGGCCGGGCCACCCTCAGTGCTTTGGTGTCGGAACACAGCCGTAACTCCCTTCGTTTCGCCGCGTGAACTCGCTCGCGAGGTCGTTTGGTCCGTTTTTGGTCGGCAACGTCGAGCGTAACGACGCGGCGCGGTGGCGTCTCGCGTAGCGACTACGCGTTTTCGGCGCCGCCCGGCACTCCGCTCCAGCTCGGCGCACTTCCGCACGGTTGTGGGCCCCGGCCCGCTGGGGTAGACCCGTTGCCATGGACAACCTACGAGCCGCCACTGCGATCGTCACGGGAGCCTCGCGCGGTATCGGGGTGTACATCGCCCGGGCCTTGGCGGCCGAGCACGTGAATCTCGCGCTCGCGGCGCGCTCGGCCGTGGAGCTCGAACAGGTGCGCGCCGAGATCGAGGGACTCGGCGTCCGGGCCATTGCCGTCGAGTGCGACGTCGCGAAGGCCGCGGACCGTGCGGAGTTGATCCGCCGCACCGAGGCCGAGCTCGGCGCGATCGACATTCTCGTCAACAACGCCGGCATCGAGCGCGTCGCTCGGTTCGACCAGGCGCTCGAGTCCGACATCGTCGACACTTTGGCGACGAACCTCGAGGCGCCGATGCTGCTCACCCGCGCCATCGTGCCCGGGATGCTCGCGCGCAATCGGGGTCATGTCGTGAACATCGCCTCGGGCGCCGGAAAGGTGGGCGTTCCCTACGAGTCGTCGTACTGCGCGAGCAAGCACGGCCTCGTCGGCTTCACGAATGCATTGCGCGCCGAATACCGCGGACGCGCGGTCGGCTTCTCGGTGGTGTGTCCCGGCTTCGTCACCGACGCGGGCATGTACGACCGTTGGGACAAGCGCGGCATTCGCGCGCCGCTGATCGCCGGCACGTCCAAGCCGGAGAAGGTCGCGGAAGTCACCGTCGTTTGCATCAAGCGCAACAAGGCCGAAGTCATGGTCAACACGCCACCGATTCGACCGCTGGTGGTGCTCGCCAACATGGCACCGTCGATCGTGCCCGGAATGCTGCACCGGCTCGGCTACAGCAGGGTCTTCGAGCGGGTCATCGCCGCCGAGGCGAACGCCGCGTCGAAGTAACCCACTTCTCGGACCGCTTCATTCGTGGTCGTCACCGGCGTCGCCGCGGCCGATTCGCTTCAGGCCGGACGCAACTTGTTCTCGAGGTTCAGCGCGACCGCGGCACGGATGAGGTTCTTCAGTGCCTTCTCGTCGATCTTCTCGTTCTCTTTGATGTCGATGGCCCGCCGGACCTTCCCGTCGAGACTGGAGTTGAAGAGGCCGGACGGATCGGGCAGGGCCGCACCCTTGAAGAACGTCAGCTTGACAACGCTCTTGTAGACCTCACCGGTGCAGATCCCCCCGTTGTGCGACCACACCGGCGTGCCGGGGCTCGTCGCCTTCGCCCACTTCCACTCCTCGGCGACTTCGGGATCGGCCTGCTTGATGATCCGGCGCACCGTGCCGAGCGTCTTACCGCGCCAGTCGTCGAACTCCTTGATCCGCTCGTCGATCCGTTTCGAAGCATTCGTCTTGTCATCTGTCATCTGGATCTCCTCCGAAGTTCGACGCAGCTCAGGCCAGGTTCACGTGAGCAGTCGACGACGCGGCCTCCCACGCGAACCCGTCGGGGTCGGTGAAGGGCGCGGCATCGCTGCCGACGACGACCCGGTGCGAGCCGGTGCCGTCCGGCGAGACGCCGGCGTCCTTGGCGAGGGCGCGGCGCCCGTACAGCGCCGGCTTGACCGGGCTCGACGTGGTCGCGAACTCAACGTACTTGCGGCCGAAGCTCTTCGCGACCGTGAGGCCGCGGTCGAGGTAGAACCGTTTGCTCGCGGCGACGTCCGCGACTCCCAGCAGGAGCACGATCTCGTCGATCTTCCGGGTGGCCGGCCCCGAGTCCTTCTTCGACGACGTCGCGACCTTCCAGATCGTTCCGTCGGGCGCACGGAGCACACCGCCGTAACCCCAGAGCCCTTTCTTGGCGGGCTTGAGCGGCGTCGCGCCGGCGTCGAGCGCGGCATCGAACAAGCTGGCCGGTTTCGCGGCGCTACTCCGCGACCTGATGTCGCGCACCGCGCCCGTTCATCGGATCCTCGCGGACGCGGCGCGATCCGACGAAGACGCCGCGTCGTTGCTCGCCGAGATCGCTCGTCAACGGCAAGCGGGCCAGCATCGCATCGCGCGCTCACTCGCGCGCTCGGGTGCCCTGCGGCCCGGGCTCCGAGAGCGCGACGCCGCGGACATCATCCACGCGCTTGCCTCCCCCGAGGTTTACGCGCTGCTCGTCTTCGACCGCAGCTGGAGCGGCGAACGGTACGAGAAGTGGTTGAACGCGATCCTCGTCGACCAGCTGCTCCCGATGTGAGCGTCCGAGCGCCGAGTCGGCGCGGGAGCCGCAGCCGGCCGTCGTCTATCCGAGGACCGGATACACGGCGAATTCGCCGTCGAGTCCTTTCAGCGTGGTTGCTCGCGCCTCTCCGAAAGTGAACGTTCCGAGGCCTCGCGCGAGTTCGTGAACGAGGCCGGACGCAAGGATCTCGTCGCCGAGCGCAAGGGCGCTGATACGTGCCGCGATGACGACCGTGCGGCCGTAGAAATCGTCGGCATGTCGGATCGCCTCACCGGCGTGCAACCCGATGCGGATCCGAATCGGCATTCCGGCGAACCCCGCTCGGATCTGGTCGCGGATCGCAAGGGCCGACCGCAACGCGAATGCGGCCGAGGGGAAGGCCAGCATGAACCCGTCCCCTTGAGATTTCACGACGAATCCGCGATGGCGCTCGGCGGTACCGCGCACGATGCGGTCATGCCATGCCAGCATCCCGAGGAACTCGGTATCGCCCAGACGCTCCAGCAGCACTGTCGATGACTCGATGTCGGAGAAGACGATGGTGACGGTCCCATCGGGCGCCGACGCCGGCGTCAGGTCCGGGCGGTCCGCACGGACGTAGTGCTCGATCATCTCGACACTCGTCGGCAACGAATAGCCGAGTGCCTCCTCGTTCGCCTGCGGCACCGACATGTGCCACTGCACGATGCGCCAGTGCCCGCGCTCGATGACCAACACGGCCGTCACCCGAGCATGCACCGCGGTGCCGTTCGCCAGCACCAACCGCGGCTCGTCGGCGACCCAGCCCGCCGACTCGTGGGACCACGCCACGACATCGCCGGGCTCCATCGTGAAACCGGCCATCTCTTCGACCTGCGCCAAGAACACCTGCACGCCTTCGGGCCCGCTCACCCACTCCTGCGGATCGCTCCCGATCAGCAGCAGATGGCCCTCGGCCGAGAACAACTCCGCCAACGTCGGCCCGTCCGCCCGCTCCAATGCCGCGTAGACCCGCAACATCAGCGCCCGCAATTCCTCAGACGGTGCGACACCCGGCACGGCGCACATGCTTCCACGACTCGGAAGTGTTCGCCTTCCTACCTCACGCGGAGGCGGACACAGAGGCCGATGGCTTCCTGACTGCCAACGGTCGCATGAACTGCTCGCCGCCCGCACCGACGCGAGCTCGGGTGTCACGCGCCCGACCGGACCGGAACTCGAGCGGCCCGACTGGGATCGGCCCCGTCCTCAGTGATCGCCGGCGCTGCGTGTCGTCAGCGCTTCGAGGAGCGACCGGTCGCAGCCCTTGGCTCGCAAACGGCGTTGATCACGGGCGAGGAGCGATCGGGTTGGAGCGACGCCGGTCCCGATTCGCACGAGAGCAACGGCAAGTGCCGGGTCATAGATCCACGCGGGCCCTATGAACGACAGCGCGAAGGCGTACAGCGCGATCGACATGGCGAAGGCGATGCGCAGCATGAACAGCGTGCGGTACGCGGTCGCGACACTCTCACTCGAAGTGCAATCGAGGCTCCGGAACGAAAGGACGCGATCGACGATCAGGTTCGGCGCGGCGAGGAGAACCAAGAGCGGCACCCACGGCAGGACCGCACCATTCGGGAGCCCGCTGTGCTGCAGGGCAAGCCGAGCGACAGTGCTCGCGAGCAGCAGCAGCGTCGCACAAAAGGCCAACGTGACGGATCGCAACGCGAGCAGCAGGTTGCCCGGCCCCGACGGCCGATTCGGTCGAACCAACGCTTCGGGAAACAGGCGCACAACGGTGATCAGGTTCGTGGGCCATCCGGGATCCGTGCCGGGAGCCGGCGCCGGCCCGGCGGACTTCGCGGCGACGTCGGAAGGGCGCCACAGACTGACCGTGAGCCAGGCCCATGCGCCGACGTCGGGCACGCCGACCGCCAGCTGTCGCCACTGGTGGCGCGCCACGAGACCGACCGCCGCCGCAACCAGACTGACCAACAGCAAGGTGACGACGACCGCGGACGTACCCCAGAGACATCCCGGCTTGTTCCGCATCGGCGGCTCCTCCGCCGCCGGTTCGCGCATACCGCAGCCTGGCACGGGCTCACGGAGGCCGCAGGTCTTCGAGCTCGAGGCCGCCGTGTCCTCGGAACGCGAACTCAGAGGAAGACACGCGAGGCGCGGGATACGGTCGGGAGCGTGGACGCTCCGCCCCGACCACTCAGGCTCGGTCCGTTCGCGGTCTCCGGCGATCAGTTGATCGTCATTGATGAAGCGGCGCCGGACCGGGTGCGACGGCGTAGCCGCCGGCACCGATTCGCACCGCCGGTACGCTGCGAACGATGGGCAACGTCGTAGTGACGGAACCGCGGCCCGACCTCGATCTGCTTCGCCGCCCACCGCGGGCGAGCGAGAGCCCGCGGGCCAACTCGCGCGCCGCGCTCATCGACGCGGCGCTCGAGGAGTTCTCGACGAAGGGATACGAGGCCGCGACAGTCGCCGGCATCGCCGAGCGCGCCGGAGTCACGACTGGAGCGGTGTACGCGCACTTCGCGGGCAAGCTCGACCTGCTCCTCGCGACCGTCGGCCTGACTCCGGCCGAGGAGGTCGTCGACACGATCGTCGGCATGGTTGCGCGGCCGTGGAACGAGGCGTCGCGGATCATGAGCCACGGTCTCGCGACACCGCCCGATCGGGGGACGCGCCTGCTGCTCGACGTGATCGTGGTCGCGCGCCGCGATCCGCACGTCGCGCACATCCTGCGCCGCGGCCTCGAGACCTACCTCGAGGCCATGAAGGTCGCGAACGACAAGGGTGTCGCGCTCGGTGCCATCGACCCGGCACTGCGGACCGACGAGCTCGCGCGTCTGTTCGCGCTGCTCACCTTCGGGCGGATCGTGTTCGCCGCGCTCGACGAGCCGCCGCCGTCGGACGAAGCGTTCCGTCGCTTCACGAATCTGCTGATGCAGTCGGCGGACGGGGACAGCCACGAGGGCCGGCCCGCCGCACTCGCGCGGGTGCGCGGGCGGGCGACAACGGCGGAACAAGCGCAACGCTCGTTGCACGAGAGCATCGTCGAGGCCGTCGAGGCGGGCCACAGCCTTCGGCAGGTCGGCGCCGCGGCCGGCGTGTCGCACGAACGCGTCCGCCAGGTGCTGCGCGAACGCGCCGCCGAGCGGTAACTCTTCACCGCTCCGACCGTCAAGCATTCTGACAGCCGCACCGGCAGCTTCACCGATGCGCCGGGCGTCCTGGCAGGGTGAACGTAACCTTGCTACGTTCGCCGGGCTGAGCGCGCGACCACGGAGAGCGCCCCGTCCATGAGCTCCCTACCTGCCGAACGGGCCGACCTCTACCCACATGCGGCGGACCTCGCGCTGATCCCGTTCGCGATCGGATCCGACCGTTCGGTCGCGCACTTCGTGCTCACGCCCGACCTCACCCGCCACGACGGCGCGCTGTACGGCGGTACCGGCGCGGCCGCCGCGGTGATGATGATGGAGGCGGCGACCCAGCGCGATGCAGTGTGGGTCGCCACGCAGTTCGTCGCGCAGGCGCGCGTCGGTGAACGCATCGACCTCGTCGCGCACGCGCTCGCGGAGGGACAGCGCATCGCGCAGTTGCACGTCGTCGCGAGGGTCGACGACCGAATCATCTTCACCGCGCTGGGCGCGACCGCACACCCGCGCCCGCACGGACTCACCGGACAGTACGAAACGATGCCCCGCGTCACGCCGCCCGAGCACAGCGCGGTGCTCCATCGCGACACGGCCCTGTCCGAGCTGACCGAGCGGGGCTTCAACCGCAACCTCGAGTTCCGCGAGGCGACGTTCGAAGCGCCGCGACCGCGCGCGATGGCGCTCTGGGTGCGGCTCACGGGCCCGGGACGCGCCATGACCGCCGCGGGTGTCGCGTTCGTCGCCGACATGATTCCCGGCGCGATCGCCCGGGCCGCCGGCAAGCTCGGCGGCGGCTTCAGCCTCGACAACGCCCTGCGCTTCGCCGCGATCCCGGCGACCGAGTGGGTGCTGCTCGACCTGCGCGGCGATGTCGCGTCGCACGGCTACGGGCACGGCTCGTTCACCGCATGGTCGCGCGAGGGCGCACTGCTCGCGACCGGAAGCCAGACCGCGAGCATGACGGCCGTGTTCGACGGTCCGGACGATCCGCGGATGGAGGAGTGGCGCCGCTCGATCGCGCGGGCTGCCGCCGAAGGAGGCACGGGTGACTGACAACGTTGCCGAGCTCATCGACCCCCAGTTCTGGCGAATGCCGCTCGAGGACCGCATGGCGCGCTTCGCCGAGCTGCGCGAAGTCAGCGCGTTCCTGCCCGCGTCGTTCGACAACCCGATGAGCGGGCTGACCGAGGCGTTCTCGGTCACGACGCGTTACGCGGAGCTCGTCGAGATCAGCCGCCGGCCCGAGGACTTCTGCTCGGGACGCGGCGCGGTGTCGATCCCCGACCTGCCGGCGGAGGCCTTGGAATTCTTCGGGTCGTTCATCAACATGGACGACCCGCGCCACGCTCGGCAGCGCGGCATCGTCTCGCGCTCGTTCACGCCCCGCCAGCTCGCGTCGGTGCTCGAATCCGTCGAGACAATCTGTAGCGAGGTGATCGACGCCATGTGCGAGCAGGGCGAGGTCGACCTCGTCGAGGTGCTCTCGCAGCCGTTCCCGTTGCTGGTCATCTGCGACATGATGGGCATCCCGCGCAGCGAGTTCCGGACGGTGCTCGAAGCGACGAACGTCATCCTCGGTGCCGGCGACCCCGACATGCTCGGCGGGCGCGACCCGATGATGGCAATGTTCGAAGCGGGGATGCAGCTCTCGGCGCTGATGAACGAGCTCGCGGAGGAACGCCGCAAGGACCCGCGCGACGACCTCACGTCCGCGCTCGTGAACGCGCCGAACGACGAGGACATCCTGGCGCCTCACGAGATCGCGCCGTTCTTCATCCTGCTCGCGGTCGCGGGGAACGACACCACCCGCACGGCCATCAGTCGCGGCATGGACCTGCTGTCGCAAAATCCCGATCAACGTCGGGTGTGGCAGGACGATCTCGACGGCGTGACGGCCACCGCGGTGGAGGAGATCGTGCGCGCCGCGTCACCCGTCACGTTCATGCGGCGCACCGCGACGAAGGCGGCGCCCGTCGGCGACCACGAGTTCGCCGAAGGCGACAAGGTCGTGCTGCTCTACGGCGTCGCCAACCGTGACCCGCGCGTGTTCGACGATCCCGAGCGTTTCGACGTGTTGCGCAATCCCAACCCACATGTCGGCTTCGGTGGACCGGGACCGCACTTCTGCCTGGGCGCGCATCTCGCTCGCCGCGAGGTCGCGGTCGCGTTCCGGCAGCTCTTCACGCGCCTGCCCGACATCGAGGTCGTCGGTGAGGTCGTGCCACTCGAAGCGATGGGCATCCCTCTGGTCGGCGGCGTCAAGCACCTGCCGGTCCGCTTCACACCGACAACCGGGCGGAACCGGCCGCGCGGAAGCGAGGAGCGCGCGTTGTGATCCTCGCGACGGCGCTGTGGAGCCAATCGGCGTTGCGCTTCGTGCTCCTCGGCGCCGCGACCGGATCGCTCAGCGCACTCGTCGCACTCGGGATCGTGCTCGTGTACCGAACATCGGGCGTGCTCAACTTCAGTGCGGGTGCGCTCGGCGGGATCGCCGCCTACATCTGTTACGACATGCGCGACGGCGGCATGGCCACGGGGCTCGCCGTCGCACTCGGACTCGTCGTCGGCGTGGGGCTCGGTCTGCTCACCTATGCCGTGATGGCGTTGCTCCGTGACGCGTCGCGTCTCGCGCGCCTCATCGCGACACTCGGTCTCTTCAGCGTGTTCGAGTCGTTCATGGTGCTCCGGTGGGGCCTCGACTTCTCGCAGCCGCGCGCCATGCTGCCGTCGCAGAACATGACCCTCTTCGGCGATCTCGTGATCGGGCGTGACCGGCTGATGCTCATCGGGGTCGCGCTCGTGTGCGCAGTCGTGCTGCGCGTCGTCTACTCGGGGACGCTGTTCGGCCTCGCCACCTCCGCGGTCGCCGAGAACCGCCGGGTCGCGGCGAGCGCGGGATGGTCGCCCGACCGGATCGAGATGGCGAACTTCGCGATCGCGGGCGGGCTGTCGGCACTTGCCGCGATTCTTCTCGCCCCCATCGTCACGCTGAACGCAGCTGTCCTGTCGCTCGCGGTGCTCCCGGCACTCGCGGCGGCGCTGGTCGGGCGGTTCTCGTCGTTCGGGATCACCGTGCTCGCCGCGCTGGGCATCGGCATCGTGCAGAGCGAGATCTCGCTGTTCCAACCCGACATTGCCAAGGCGTTCGGCATGAGCACCCCGTCGCTCACCGGCCTCGCGGAGGCTGTCCCGCTCGCGATCATCCTCGTGTTCATGATCGCGACCGGGCGATCGCGCCTGCAGCGCGGTGAGACGCTCGCCCGTCTGCCCCTGCCCGGCAGCGGCCGGGTGTCGCTCCTCCCGGTCAGTGTCGGGATCGTCATGTCGGTCGGTCTGCTCCTCGGTGTGAATACGTGGGCCGACGCGCTGATCACGACGTTTGCAATCGCGATCATCCTGTGCTCGGTCGTCGTCGTTGCCGGCTACGCGGGGCAACTCTCGTTGTGTCAGCTCGCGCTGGCGGGCCTCGGCGCGTGGATGGCCGCGCGGCTCGTGTCGGCCGACGGGTGGCCGTTCGAAGCCGCGATCGTCGCCGCAGTTGTGGGAACCACGATCATCGGCGTGGTCGTCGCGCTGCCCGCGATCCGGACGCGCGGAACGAGCCTCGCCGTCGCCACGCTCGCGATCGCGTTGATGTTCGACGCACTCATCTTCACGAACAGCTCGGTCACCGGCGGCGTGATCGGCCTGCCTATCAAGCGCGTCACGTTCGCGGGCATCAACCTCGACCCGCTCGGGCATCCGCAGCGTTACGCCGCGTTCGTCCTCGTCGTGCTCGTGCTCGTCGGCATGCTCGTCGCGAACCTGCGGCGCGGCCGCGTCGGCGCCCGCCTGCTCGCGGTCCGCAGCAACGAGCGGGCCGCGGCCTCGCTCGGCATCAACGTGATCGCGGCGAAGGTGTACGCGTTCGCGGTCGCGGCGGCGATCGCGGCGCTCGGGGGCGTGTTGCTCTCGATGGGCCAGACGAACGTGGAGTTCTCGCAATACAACGTGTTCGGCTCGGTGCTCCTGATCCAGTACGCGGTCGTCGGCGGCATCGCGTGGGTCGCGGGCATCGTCGGCGCGACCGGCGCGCCCACCGCGCTCGGCAACGTCGTGTTCCAGCGGATCGTCCCGTCGGGCACCGACATCGTGTCGTGGCTCGCCGTGTTGTCGGGTCTCGGCGCGATCCTGGTACTTCGCCAGGCGCCCGACGGCATCGCGGCGCTGTGGTCGCGTTGGCTCCGCCTGGCCGAGGAACGGTCGGCCCCGCTGCGGCGCGTCGCCGAGGGCCTGCGCTTCCCGCGAGCAGACACCGAGGGTCCGCCGGCCCCGCCGCGCGAGCGTCGACCCGCCGCCACGCTCACCGTCAGCGATCTCGTCGTGACGTTCGGCGGAGTCGTCGCGGTCGACGGCGTGAGCTTCGCGATCGCGCCCGGCGAGGTCGTTGGTCTCATCGGCCCGAACGGGGCCGGCAAGACGACGATCCTCGACGTCGTCACCGGCTTCACAACGCAGTCGAGCGGATCGGTCCGTCTCGGCGACGCCGGCATCGACCGCTGGTCGGTGGAGCGGCGCGCTCGCGCCGGCATCGTGCGGTCGTGGCAGGCCGTCGAGATGTTCGAGGAGATGACGGTGCGCGAGAACCTGCTCGTCGCCTCCGACGACCAGACGTGGCGGCCTTACCTCACCGATCTGTTCCGGCCCGCGCGCCCGGCATCGACCCCGTTCGTGACCGAAGTCGTCGAGGAGCTGCAGCTCGGCGATGTGCTCGACGTGCGGCCGTCGTCGTTGCCGCACGGTGTCGCGCGTCTCGTCGGCATCGCCCGCGCGCTCGTGACCGAGCCGGCTGTGCTCTTGCTCGACGAGCCCGCCGCGCGCAGATCGCGGCGGCGACCGACTTGATCCTCGATCACGCCGATGCGTGCGTTGCGCTCGCGCGCCTGCGCGAATCAGCCGGGGATCTCCGTGGCAGCGCCGCAAGCCGAGCCGACGCGCAGCGCCTCTACGAGCTCAAGGGCGCGACCGAGCCGTTGCATCGGCTACGCGGGTCCGAGCCGGCCGCTGAACAGACCTCGACGCGGGCTACTGACCCGGCAGCTGCACATCGTCCAGGAGCGGCCGGCTCGCGGAGTCCGTACGCAGAGAACGCCTCGGCCACGACGCTCGAGCGGGGTTGGCGTCTCATTGTTGCCGGTCAGCTCGACGAGTTCGCAGTGCTGAGCACCGACGACGCTGCGCTGATCGATCGGCGTTCGGTCGTGGCGGAGGACCTCCACGGCCGGGAACACATTCTCGCGAGTGCTCGGGCGTTCGTAGACCTCGGTATGGACGGCGCACACGCGGAGGTACTGGCCGTTCGCGGCTCGAAATTGACGCTCGCTCGCGTCACGCTCGGGTTCGGCAACACGTCGGAGATCGTGACGCTGCAGGTACTGGAGCTCGACGACAATGGCCTCGCGTGCCGATACGTGTTCTTCGACGAACACGACCTCGACGCCGCAATCAACGAGCTCGATCTGCGGTACGCCGCCGGCGAGGGCGCCGTGCACCGCGACCTGCTGCGGCAGATCGTGGCGTTCTACCGAGCGGCCCGCCTCGAGCATGGTGACGGCGCTCGCGACCTCATGGCGCCGGGCTTCGAGTACGTAGACCACCGCCCGCTCGGGTTCGGCCGCGGCGATCGCGACTACTTCGTGACCGGTATGCGATCGTTTGGCGCCGCCGGGATGACCGACGCGACCGAGATCGACCGCACACTCCATGTTTCCGGCCGGGCCCTGCTCGTCGTGCAGACCGTCGTGCGCACCACCGAGCAAGCGAGCGAATACGAATGGACGGACTCCACCCTGCTGGCGCTCGACGTCTCGGGCCGCGTGCTGCGGGTCGAGCATTTCGCACTCGACGACTGGGATCTCGCGCTGGCGCGGCTCGACGAGCTCGCCAGTGGCGAGATACACACACCGTCACCACGAAATAGTGCGGTGCGCCAGGCGGAACGCCTCGTCGCGCGCTTCAATGCTCGCGACTTCGATGGAGCCCGTCTCCTCATCGGCAACGACTTCGCGCGCTTCGATCGACGGCACGGAGTGTCGGCGCCGGCCGACGGCGCCGACGCGTATATGGAAGCCGCACGCGCCTGGTTCGACGTCGGCTTCGACGAGCTGGTCCTGGAACCGCTGGCTGTCCGCGGCGAGTCGTTGATGCTCTCACGCGGCGGCTACCGCGCGGCCGACGGGCGTGAGGTCATGTTCCTGGTGGTGTACGAGCTCGACCGCGACGACCTGATCGCACGGGGCACGCACTTCGACGAAGACGGCCTGGTCGCGGCGCATACCGAGCTCGACACGCGCTATTTCACCGGCGAGGCCGCGGCCTACGCGGAGATCGCGCTCGTCGCCGCCCGGTTTGCCGCGGCATCGAGACGCGACGACTTCGATGCCATGCGCGAGCTGATGACCCCCGACTTCGTGTTGGTGGATCATCGCCCGCTCGGGTACGGCGAAGGTGACGGCGAGTACTTCATCGACCTGAGTCGCACCCGCACCCAGGTCTCCGCGAACGGCATTTAGGTCGCCCGCACGATCGTGTGCGAGCGAAACGCTCTGCTCATCGTCGGCGAGGAGAACCGGATCGCCACCCACGGCGGCGAGTACGGGAGCGTCCTTTGCATGGTGCAGGTCGTCGACGCCTCGCACCGGCTCAGTCGCATCGAGTGGTTCCTCGAGGAGGAGTACGAGCGCGCGCTGGCAAGGCTGCACGAGCTCGCCGCGGCACCACCCGCCGCGATGCCGACGCTCGACAACACCGCGACGGCCGCCCTCCGGCGTGTCACCGCGATAGCCGAGCGCAACGACCTCGGCGAGATCGAATCTCTGTGCGCCGAGCTCTGCGCGGAAGAGATCGAGCGGCTCGACCACCGGGGCGGCGTCGCCGGCATGCCCTTGCGCGGGCGCGCCGAGATCGTCCGGCTCTTCCACGAGACGTTCACCGTGTTCCCGACGTTCACCGCCCAGCCGATCGCCGTGCGCGGTGAGCGGCTCGCACTGGCGCGCGTGCAGATGGCCTCGCCCGAGGGGTTCGAGATCCGGCTCGTCGGCCTCTACGAGCTCGACTCCGATGGCCGGCTCGCATTCTTCGCGCACTACGACGAGAGCGATCTCCCGGCGGCTCTGAACGAGCTCGACGTGCGATACGTCGTGACCGAGTGCCCGCGGCACGCCGACTGGCTCCAGGTGTGCGGAGCCTTTGCGCAGGCCATGGCGCGCGAAGACTTCGAGGCCGCGCGCGCTCTCATGTCAGCCGACTTCGTGATGCGCGACCACCAGTCGCTCGGGTTCGGCGAGGGAGACGCCGACTACTACATCGAGGCCAGCCGATCGCGAAGGCTCGTAGCGGCCGACGGCATCGACGTCAACACAACCATGGAAGTGGCGCAACACGCGGTGTTCACCACCCTGGTGTCGACGTTCGTCACCGCCGAGAGCAGCGAGTACGAGCGCGGCGGGTGCTACGTGCTCACGGTTGATCCGTCGCATCGCATCAACCGGTTCGAGCGCTTCTTCGATGACCAGTACTCCGAGGCGCGGGCGCGCTTTCACGAGCTCGCGGCGCCGATGGTCCCCGAGATCGAGAACGCCGCCTCGCGGTCTGTTCGTGCATTGGCGCAGCGGAATGCGGCCGGCGACATCGATGCTGCCGCAAAACGCTATATAGGCGAGAACTACGAACACGTGTCGTTTCGCACCGTTGTGGCGAGCGAGGGTTTCCACAGTCGAGACGCATACATCGAGGGCATACGGACGCTCTTCGAGCTCTTTCCGTTGATCGGGCTGGAAACGATCGCGGTTCGCGGCGACCGGCTGTGCCTGACGCGTTCGACGCTGGGAACACATAGCGGATTCGAGATGACGACGCTCGGAATCAACGAGATGGACGCGGCCGGGATGCTGGTGTACTGGGCGTCCTTCGACGAGGACGATCTTGCCGCGGCGCTCAACGAGCTCGACGAGCGATACATCGCGGGCGAGGGCGCCGAGCACGCGTACGTCATCCGCCGGATCAGGGATCACCGACGGTCGGAAAGCAGTGCCGACGCCCTTCGCGCGCTCTACGCCCCCGACGCCATAGTTCGTAACAACCGTCGGCTCGGGTGGCCGATGACGACCGTCGAAGACGTGATCGAGCGCTTGAGCTCCGACGACGGCATCGCCGACAGCACGTACCTGTATCCGTGGGTCGACTGCCGCGCCGACGCGATGCTTTCGCGGATCGAACAGCGGCTCACCACGCTCGAAGGCAACCAGTATGCGGTCTCGTTCTGGAGCGTGCAGCACTGGACCGCTGGGTTGATCGACCACCTCGAGTTCTTCGAGCTCGAGGACTTCGACACTGCTCGATCCTGTTTCGAGGCACTCGCGCGCGAGCCGCGCACGCCCCACGTCGACAACGCGGCCGTTCGGATGATGGTGCGCGGGGAGTGGCTGGCTCGACACGGAGACGCCGCCGCCATCGAGCAGCTGGCACCCGACGTCGTCGAGATCGATCATCGCCGTGGCGTGAGCGCGCCCGACATCGTCGGGATCGGTGCGTACGTCGAGAATCAGCGAGCGGTGCGCGGACTGATCGGATCCGCACGGATCGAGCATCTCGCCGTGCGCGGCGAGCGGCTGGTTCTGGCGCGCGTTGCCTACACGTCACGCGAGCAGTTCGAGGCCACGCACCTCGCACTGTTCGAATACGACGACGCCGGGCGGCTGGGCCGCACCGACATCTGGGACGACGATGACCGACTCGCGGCGATCGATGCGATGGAGTCGCGCCACCGCGAGCTCGCAGGCGAGGCGCTGTCGGCGTTCGAGCGGCTCGCCGCATCCGATCGTGCCGGCTTCGTCAACGATCAGATGCGCACCCTGACGGAGGTGGCCCCCGAAGCGGTGTTCATGCCTACGAAGATCTACTCGACTGGACCAGTCGGCGTCTTCCGAGGTCGCGAGTTGGGATCCACGACCGAGGGCGACGCGTACGAATGGGCTCAGGTGCTCGTCGTGCGGCTCGACGATGACGGTCGCGCGGTTCGGCACGAGGCCTTCCCCGAGGGCCGGTGGACCGAGGCCCTCGCTTTGTTCGACGAGTGGGTCGGGTCGATCGCCTGAGCCACCGGGGGAGATTGCCATTGCCGGTGGGGGCGGTGACGCCTCACCGGTAATTTCCTCCCATGGACGATCGATATGCGGCACTCGGTCTCAGCGGGATCGTCGCGGCCGGCGAGCCGTTCATGGCTCACTTCGGCGCGGCGTTGCTCGCGGCCTGGTGGCTCGACCGCGATGCGCGCCTGTCCGCGCCGACCTCGCGTGCGATGGGTTGTCAGGCCGATGCCATGATCGCCAAACACTCCTGGCTCTTCGAACCCCGACCGCCGGGTCGGGCCGCTCGTGCGGATCGCATCGGTGAGCTCGTCGACGGCATAAGCGACGGCCTCGATCATGCGTGGGCGATCGGTCACGATGTGATCTACACCGCGCTGGTTGTGCGGACGCTGAAGGCGCGGCCGGAGCTCGCGTCGGATGCGGTCATCGATGGCGTGCTGGGGGTGCTCTCCGCATGCCGGGCGTTCCCGATCGGCCCCGTCGCCGGGGTGTTCGGCGTGGAAGGCGTCGACGCCGGTGAAGTCGCGGAGGCGGAGGTGACGACTGACACCGCGCTCGCGGAGGCCGCGCTACGAGCGATTGTCGAGTCCGACCACGTGTACCTGGGCCTCCATCAGGGCGACCTGGGTCACGTCCCCGACCACGCGCACGCGTTGATCTGGTTGGAACGGCTTGGGTACCGCGAGGTCGCGCAGCGCGGGCGACGCGGTTTTCGCGAGCACTTGGCGGCGGTGCGCCGGGCCCGTCACCTCACGGCCGAGCTGCCCGAGGCCCGCCGGCGGGAATGGGTCGATCCGAAAGGCGTCGAGTACTGGGCGCGCGGTTCGATGGCCAACGACTGGGCCGTCGGGCATCTCTTCAATACCCGTACGCAATCCTCGATCTCCTCGAGTTGACCGGCGACTCCGCGCTCGCAGAGCGCGCGCTCGAGCGACTGCAACTTCTCGTCACCGACGAAGCTGCGAGAACCGTCTGATCTCGGATGGATGTGACCAGGCGGTGCGCCTCGGGGTGAGATTGTCCGCGTAACAACTAGCGTCTGGGTCAGCCGAGGGTGAGCGTGAGCCGAGAGATACGCCCGTCTGAACGAGCAGTCAAGGAGTCCTCTGGAGACGCGCGCGGGGCGGATGCCGACTATCCGGTCGTCACGCTCTCCGACGACGTGGTCACCCTCCGGCCTTGGTCGAGAGCCGACGCCGGGTTCATGGCGCAAGCATGCGCCGACCCGGCGATCCGACGCTATAACGGCGTCCTCGACCGGCGAGGACGCCCGGCTCCGCCGCTCTCGATCATCGACGCTGAGGCCGTCATCGACGAATTCGCGTTGAAGTGGCGGGCGTTTGCTACGACCGAGACACCATCTGGTGTTGCGTTCGCAATCACGGACGCGAGGTCCGGCGACTTGATCGGCTGCTGTGGCGTCGACGACTGGTCCAAAACGGACGTCGCGCAGTTCGGTTACTGGATCGCAGCAAGCGCAAGAGGACGCGGTTACGCGACTCGGGCCGTGATGCTCCTCAAGCGCTGGTTGTTCGAGCTGGGCGCGGCTCGCGTCGTCTTGACGATCGTCGCGGAGAATGAAGAGTCAGTCGCGGTGGCCCGCCGAGCGGGGTTTGTGTACGAGGGAACGATGCGCTCACACGGCGTTTGGCAGGGCCGGCGCTGCGACGTGATGTTGTTCGCTGCGCTGCCAGGTGAGTGAGCGACAGTCCCGCCGGCGTCACTGGGTTCACCCGACGCTGAGCCTTCGAGATGACGACACGCGATGGTCGGCTGCCACGTAGCCCCATCGCCGAAGCTCGAAAGTGCGTTGCCGGCCAGCAACCGGCGGAACTGCCGGTCGCTGCGTGCGCCCACGACCTACGTCGGGTCTTCGGGGAGCGGGTATCCGACGGCGAGCAACCGCACGGGTCGCGAGCCGGGCGGCCGCTTGGTCGGATCACTCAACCGGTCTCTGTACGTCTGCATCAACTCGGTGATCTGGCGACCCAGGTCGGCGAGCTCCGAGTCGGTGAGCCATGTCTGCGCGGCCGATCGCAAGGCCGCGGCTCGCCACGCCTTCGGATAGGTCGCCGCCGTGCGCTCCCAACGCATGAGCTTGGTCATCTCGTGCTCGACGAAGACGCGCTCGAGCTCGGCGACCGCCCGGGTCCGGCGCTCGTCGGGCTGGATCGCCGACCATGATTGGTCAGTCGAGGTCAGACGCCACGGCCGTTCCTTTTTCGAGGCGGTCGGCGCCGCCTCCACCAACCCGTACCGGGCGAGCTGGCGCAGATGAAACGAACAGTTGGCCTGGCTCTCGCCGATCAACTCCGCGCATCGAGTTGCCGTCGCAGGACCCTCCACCAGCAGGACGTCCATCAGTGTCCACTTCAGTGGATGCGCCAGGGCGCGCATGGCCGCCGGATCGACGATCTCGACTGGATCCGGCCGCTGCTTCCGACTCGCCATATCGCAAGAACGTACTCTTGCATTTGCCAGATGTCAAAGTACGCTCTTGGATTGTGCGACGCGCGTATGAGCTCCCTGGCGGCGATGCCGCCATCCTGGTGTCGGCAATCGAATCTCGGCATCCCGAACCGTTCCGGGCCGTGGATCGCGACACGCTGCGGCGCGAAGCCGCGCGTGTCGATGCACTCGACTCGGAAGCTCGAAGTGTCGTGGCCGTGGAGCTGATGCGAACCATCGCCTTGCTCGGGTCGCGCAACGGCCACACAGCGATCCACCCCGTCGGTGAGCACCCGATCCCCCTCCCCGCGTTCCCGCTCTGGCTCTACGAGTTCGACGACGGCGTGTTCGTCGTCGACGCGGAGCGTTGCGACGTCGTCGGCACCGAGCTCGTCGCGATCGACGGCACCGACGTCGAAGAGGTTCTCGCCGCGGTGACGCCGCTGATCGCCCACGACAACGAGTCGACGATCCGCGCGCGGCGTCCGACGTTCGTCGTCAACGCGTCAGTACTCCACGGGCTCGGCGTCGTCGCGGACCCAGCGCGGGCAACGTTCCGCTTGCGTGCTCGCAACGGCTCCCTCGTGGACGCCGCGCTCGACGCGATGGCGCCTCGTGAGCTCCTTTCGCGCGTTGCCGGCAACCGCACACGTGAACGTCGCGGCCCGGCTTACCTGCGTCGCCGCGACAGGCACTGGGCCGAGGTCGCAGCCGTTGGTCGTGCCATCCACGTCGGCTACACCATCACCCTCGGCGATGTCACGGAGTTCGCGCTCGAGGTCGAGGCGCTCGCGGGCTCCTCGGGCGTCGCAGTCGTCGTGTTGGACCTACGGCAAAACGCAGGCGGCGACAACCGCACCTACAGACCGCTGCTGGAGTCGCTGCAGCGGCTCGGAAGCGAGAAGCGCTTGGCTGTGCTGACGTCGCGCCTGACGTTCTCCGGAGCGATGCAGCTCATCGTCGAGCTGGAGCGGGACACGCAAGCCGTCTTCGTCGGGGAGCCGACGGGCGGCAGCCCCAACCAGTACGGCGACGCCACCAAAGTCGAGCTACCGAACAGCGGTCTCAACGCCTTCGTCGCGACCGTCGCCTGGAAGACCGCGGGCGAGTTCGACGATCGAGTCACACGCACGCCCGACATCCCGGTTCGCCAGAACTCGACCGCGTTCTTCGCTGGAAACGATCCCGTGCTCGACGCAGCCGTCGCGGCGCTCTCTTGACGTGACCCGGTCGCTCAATCACGAACCAGCGCGCGTGTTCGATGCGGCGCGTGTGTTCGATGGCAGGACTCGGATCGAGCCGATGATCCCGCCGGGGACTGTGCCGTTGCGACCGAGTTCGAGAGTGAGCGAATCGGTGCTCCGGGATCCGGCGCGGTGCGCGTGCAGATCGAGCACTTCGTTCGGGCCCGTCGCTGACGTCACCCACGAGATGCTGACGGTTGTCGACCCGTGATGGACGGTCGCGACGAGTTGTTCGTCTTGGGAGGCGGCGAATGGGTCGCTCGCGGCCGGCTGGTAGATCGACATGGTCGTCCCCGTCGGCGGTCCGATCGGCGGCGGCCCGGGGCCAGAGGTGCATCCGGTCACCCCGATTGGATGAATGACGTAGACCTGCGCGTCGCCGGATACGCACGTCGAGTTGGTGATCCGCACCGACCAGTTCGCCGGTATGTGCAGCGAGAGATCGCCCTCGGTGATCGCGCGCCACGTTTGCGGTGTCGCGTTGTCCGCGGCGTCGAGTGCAACGGCCAGCGCGGACGGACCGAGCGTTGCGAGAACGCGCGGTCCGAGCGAACCACGGGTCGCGATACTGACACCGAGCGTGGGGATGTCGTACAGCGCCCATTCGGAATAGCGAGACTTCATGTTGAACACGCGATAGCCATGCACGATCTGTTCCCCAGATGAGCGAGGCTGGGTCGTGCGGTCGGCGATCTCAACGTCTTGCGTCGTCGCGTCGCTCTGCGGGATGTCGCAGTCCACGATGGTGTTCTCGGAACCGGCACCGACCGACGAGTGGCCGTGACCTGGGATACACAGCGGCCCAAACCTTCGATACCACTCGCTCGGCACCCACACCCGCGCATCGCCAAAGTCCACCGGCGCCCACCCACGCGGGACCCCGACACCGAGATGCGCCGCCAACTGGACCGCGGCCACACGAGTCACGGGCAACGCCGTGGTCGTTCCCGTCGAACGGCTACCGCCACCAGAACAGGCCGATATCCCAGCCGCTACAGCAACCAGTCCGATGAAAAAGGCCGACCGCCGGAGCCTCATACGTCAATTATGACGCCGAGTACCGAGACCCAGTTCCGTGGGATCTGCTTTGTTGACACGCCGTTGTTGATGCCGTTCTCCTGGTCGAGGTCGGTCAGCGTTCGTCGATGCGCGCGGATGCGGGTGTTGTCGCCCAGCTGGCGAGTAGGTCGAGTGCTTCTTGTGAGGGGCTTGCGGGTTCGGCGCTGTAGACGAGGATGCGTTGGCCGGAGTCGCCGGCGAGGTCGAGTGCTTCGTACTCGAGGGTGAGGTCGCCGACGACGGGGTGGTGCAGCGACTTGGCGCCGGTGCGGTGGAACTTGACGTTGTGGGCGGCCCAGCGGACCCGGAATTCGTCGCTGCGGGTCGAGAGCTCACCGATGAGATCTGACAGCCGTTTGTCGTAGGGGTCGTGGCCGGCCGCGGCGCGCAGGATCGCGACCGCGTCGTTGGCGATGCTGTCCCAGGTGTGGAAGAACTCGCCGGCTCGCCGGTTCAGGAAGACAAACCTCGCCATGTTGGGCGTACGGCTGCGGTCTTCGAGCACGGGCGAGTAGAGCGCCGCTCCGAGCGTGTTCGTGGCAAGGATGTCGAGCCGGCCGTTGCGGACGTAGGCCGGCGCGGCGCTCGCGTCGAGGATGCGCTGGACGGTTGGGCGTACCCGTTCCTGGGACGGTGATCGACGGGTGCTCGTCGAGGTCGTGCCGGCGGCATTGACGAGATCGAACAGGTGC
>Ga0265313_10000985_pt1 | contig 28038 bp, 28 predicted proteins | sample 4123metaG_FD_203122 | JGI IMG/M metagenome (GOLD analysis project Ga0265313, IMG submission 203122) | Rhizosphere microbial communities from Carex aquatilis grown in University of Washington, Seatle, WA, United States - 4-1-23 metaG | ecosystem: Host-associated > Plants > Roots > Rhizosphere >...
GAAGGCCAGAGGCTATTTTGTTTCCCCCCATTGCCCCATCGGTACGCGGTGGGGCAATGGGGGCGAGGAGGATCGGATGTTTGCCATTGATCGGATGTCTTTGCGGGTCAAGATTGCCCTGGCACCCACATTGCTGGTCATCGTCTTGTTCGGCGTCGGGATAGCCGCGTTCACGCTGCTTACCTCGACCATGTCCTCCCTGGACAGGAACGAACGCGAAGTTCTGACCCCCCTGGCCATGGTCGAGAAATTCGACCGCGACCTGAATGCGCTGGCCGCCAATCTGTATCAGCTGACGTCCATCGCCGCCAATGAGAGCGATGCGAGCAAAATCGCACGCATTGCCAAGGAGACCAACGACGAGGCGGAACGGCTGGCCGCCTTCGGCCGGCAGCTGGCCGCCACCCTTGCCGACACCGCCATCGAACCGAAATTGCAAAGCAACGTGCAGGACCCTCTCAAGAAGTTCTTCGACCGGGCCGGGCGGGTCACCGAAATGGCGGAAGGCGACGGCGCGACGGCACTGACCCTGATGGCTCCGGTCGGCCGCCACCTGAAGGAAACCAACGTGGCGTTGGCTGCTGTCCGGGAAAGCCTCGTTGTCATGAAGGCCGAGCGCCAGGAACAACTGGCGGCCTCCATGGCCAATGCCAAACTGGGCTTCGGCCTGACCGTGGTGGCCATCACCCTGATGTCGGGCATCCTGGTACATCTCATCGTGCGGCGGGTTTCGACGCCGCTTATAGCCCTGACCCGGACGCTGGAATACCTGACCCGCCGCGATTACGGCGTGGCGGTGCCCGGGCTCGACCTGACCGACGAGGTCGGCATGATGGCCCGAGCCGTCGAGTTCCTCCGCCAAGGCGCCCTCGAAGCCGAACGTCAGGCCGAGGTCCAGCGCGCCGAGCAGGAAGTGCGCCTGCGTCGCGCCGAATCCCTGGCCAAGGCCACCGCCGCCTTCGATTCCCGCGCGGCGGAAATGATTCAAACCCTGTCGGCGGCATCAAGTCAGTTGGAAGGCGCCGCCATGGATATGAGCGGCACCTCGGAACGGGCCGGCAAGCAGGTCGGTCTGGTGGCGGTGGAATCGTCAGAGACGGCCGCCAATGTCCAGGCCGCGGCGGCCTCGGCCGAGGAGTTGTCGGCCTCCATTTCGGAAATCGCCCGTCAGGTCGACAACAGCGCCCGCATCACCCGCAGCGCCGTCGGCGAGTTCGAGCAGACCGAGGCCAAGGTCGCCAACCTGGACCAGACCGTCGGCAAGATCGATGCCGTGGCCCAGATCATCGCGCAGATCGCCGCCCAGACCAATCTGTTGGCCTTGAACGCCACCATCGAGGCCGCGCGAGCCGGTGAAGCCGGCAAGGGCTTCGCCGTGGTCGCCAATGAGGTCAAGGGGCTGGCCAATCAGACCGCCAAGGCCACCGACGAAATTGCCCAGCAAATCTCCGCCGTCCAGGAGCAGACCCGTCTGGTGGTCGAGGCCATCCACGGCATTGTCGGCATCATTCAGGAGGTCGGGCAGATTTCCGACGCCATCGCCGCCTCGGTGCAGGAGCAGAGCGCCGCCACCCAGGAAATCGCCAGCAATATCGAAAGGGCCGCCTTCGGAACCACCGAAGTATCCAAGAACGTCTCGGCCCTGGAAGCGTCCGCGGCCCAGACCGGAACCATTGCCACCACCGTCCTGGACGCCTCGCACGCCTTGGCGAGACACTCCACCAACCTTAAGACCACCATCGCCGACTTCACCGCCGAAGTTCGCAGCGCCTGAGGCAATGGAAGGGCTGATGTCCGATCCAATCCGATCGGCCATCAGCCCTTCCAGGTCAGCCGTCACCTCGCGCGAGGCCTCATTCAGCGCCCGCACCAGACCGGTGGGCGCTTGTCGATGAAGGCGCCGATCCCTTCCTGGGCGTCCGCGGCCTGGAGATTGTCCACCATGACCTTGGCGGCATAGGCGTAGGCCTCGCCCAGCGGCAACTCGGCCTGACGGTAGAAAGCCTCCTTACCCACCGCCAGGGTCAAGGCAGACTTGGAGGCCAGCTTGACCGCCAGCGCCCGGGTATGGGCCTCCAACTCCGCAACGGAAACGATCTCGTTGATCAGACCGAAGCGCAGCGCCGTCTCCGCATCGATCAGATCGCCGGTCAGCAGCATCTGCATGGCCGCCTTGTGCCCGACATTGCGCGAGAGCGCCACCATCGGTGTCGAGCAGAACAGGCCGATATTGACGCCGGGCGTAGCGAATCGGGCATCGGAAGCCGCCACCGCCAGATCACAGCTGGCCACCAGCTGGGCGCCGGCGGCGGTAGCGATACCGTGGACCTGGGCGATCACCGGCTTGGGCAGTCCGACGATGGCCTGCATCACCTCGGCGCATTCGGCAAACAGCGCCTCGGTATAGGAGCGGCCATACTCGGCTGCGCGGATTTCCTTGAGGTCATGGCCGGCGCAAAAAGCGGGACCGGCGCCGGCCAGAATCACCACCCGCACCGACGGATCGGCCGCCACCGCCTTCAGCTCCGCCCGCAGAGCCTGGAGCATGGCGAGGGACAAGGCGTTACGGGCTTGGGGGCGATTGAGAGTCAGGGTGCTGACGCCATCAGCATCGGACCGCAACAGGAAGGGAAGATCAGTCATGGAATTGTCCTTCAGTCTTTCTTGCGGAGCGCGCCGGTGACATCGACACGACGCAGCGCCGCCAGTTCGGATTCCGTAGGCTCGGGGACCACATGGGCATGGGGGGCCACCTTGAGGTCCCAGCCGGTATTGGCCTTGATCTCGTCGATGGAGGAGAAGGCGAACCACGACTCCAACTGGAATTCCTTGGTTTCGGGATGGGGCCGCAGGATGCCCAGCGTGGTGATGATCGCCGCCGGCCCGCCGCCGGGAAAGCCGAAGCGGTCCCGCGCGTTGCCGCCCTCGAGATAGCCGGGCGAGCTGATATAGCTCACCTTCTCGGCAAAGCGCTTGGATTCGTGCGCCGCCATGATGATGGTGCGTTTGGCCCCACTGGCGATGTCGTTGGCGCCGCCGGCTCCGGGCAACCGCACCTTGGGAGGGCGAAAGCTCTCGCCGATCTCGCCATCCCAAATGCCCGTGGTGTTGACGTTGCCGAACTTATCCACTTCGGCGGCCCCGATGATGCCGACGTCGCAGCGGCCCGAAGCCACCAGGAAGCCCAGCGCGTCCAGCGCGTTGGTGAAGCTGGTGGCGTTGACCGAAAGGCGGTTGCACTCGATCCCCCAGGGCAGGCCGCCCACCGGCGTGGCCCCAAAGACGCCGCCCTCGGTCATGGCCCGCACATTGGGTGCGTGATGGGCCTGGGCGAAATAGCCGGCCAGCATGGACAGGCCGACGCCGAAGATGGCCAGCTCGCCGTCCTTGATTTCCCGGCCGGTGGCGATGGCCATCATTTCCTGGCGGGTATAATCCAGCGCGCTCATGCCGCTTCTCCCGTCTTCGCCAGCTTCGCCACATCGTCGGGCGACAGAATCCATGGCCGGTAGGGATCGAGCAGGAAAGCGGTTTCCGTCGCGGACAATCGGGTCAGACGGTCGCGGCCGATCAGGTCGAGATAGGAATCGAGATCGGCATAGCTTTCCACATAGTCCTTGAGGTACTGGGCGGTGCCCTCCTCGGTGGCCAAGGCCTTGTTCATCAGTTTCATGTGCTCCTCGTCCACGTCATAGAGGCCGGGTGAGCTTTGCGGCCAGGCGGCGAAGGGCCAGTACACCACCGCCTCAACGACCAGATCGGGAATGCGGACCAGATTGGGGAATTGCCGTATGCAGCCGGGATCGACGATGGCGTCGGCCAGGATCACCACCTTCTTGGCCGCCCGCGACAGTTCGAACCGGCTCCACTCGGTGCCCAGCATGATGGAATTGCCGCGCGAATCGGCCAGGGTGACGTGGATGGCGGCAAGATCCGGCCGGAGCGGACTGAAGGCGCCGATCTCGCGACCGCTGAAGGGGTCGGTCACCGTGGGAATCTTGGCTTTGGCAGGATAGTCGTCAGGGGCGAAGGCACTGCGGTATTGCAGGTCGGACCCGATATTGGTGGTAGCCGGCACGAAGGGCCAGTTCAACGCGCCACCGAGAAAGCGCAACGGCATGGCCAGATTGGAGTAATCCTCCAGCGCCAGTCTTCCGCTTTCCACCGCCCGGCGCAGACCGTTGGCGAAGCCGAAGACCTCCAGGCCGGAAAAGCCGCATTCGGCCTTGGTCGCCGCCCCGGCCCCGGCCAGCAGGTTCAGTTGCTGGCTGTTACAGTGGAAGATGGCGTGCAGGTCGCGACGTCCCTGCCGCAGCAATTCGCGGCCGAAGGCGATGGCGTCCGAGCCGATGGGCAGGGCGGCGCCGCTGGCATATTGCATGCCATCCCAGGTGTAGCGGCGCACCGCCTCGGCCAGCGGGATTAATTTGCTCTGTGTCATGGTGGTGGGTCTGTCTCCGTGGGTGAAGCGGAAGGAAGTGTAGTCTATAAACTAGTAGACTATATTGCAATCCTCGCATGGCTGGGCTACCGTTCGGCTCCCCCCGACCGAGGACACCCGCATTCCATGTCACCCCCCGCTTCCAACCGCCCCCCGACCGGCTTCGCCACCCAGGCGATCCATCACGGCTATGACCCGGCGGAGGAGCACGGGGCGCTGACCCCGCCGGTCTTCCTGACCTCCACCTACGCTTTCCCCTCGGCTGAGGCCGGCGGCGAGCTGTTCCGGGGCGAGCGGGAGGGCTATGTCTACGGCCGCACCCGCAACCCCGGCCAGGCCCTGCTGGAGGACAGGCTGGCGGTGCTGGAACGGGGAGAGGCCGGATTGGCGGTGGCCTCTGGCATGGCGGCCATCAGCGCCACCCTGTGGACCCTGCTGGCGGCTGGCGACCGGGTGGTGATCGACCAAACCCTCTACGGCAACACCTTCGCCCTGTTCACCAAAGGCCTGACCCGTTTCGGCATCGACGTCACCATCGCCGACTTCACCGACCTTGACGCCCTGGCCGGAATTCTGGAGCGCCAGCGGCCCAAGCTGGTGCATTTCGAGACCCCGGCGAACCCCAATCTCCGCATCATCGATATCGAGGCGGTCAGCGCCCTCGCCCATCAATTCGGCACGCTGGTCATGGTGGACAACACCTTCGCCTCTCCGGCCTTGCAGCGCCCACTGACCCTGGGCGCCGATCTGGTCGTCCATTCCGCCACCAAGTTCCTCGGCGGCCACGGCGATCTCATCGCCGGGGCGCTGATCGGGCCGAAAACCATCATCGAGAACGTCCGCGGCCACGGCCTGCGCTACCTCACCGGCGCCGCGCTGTCGCCCATGGCCGCTTTCCTGCTGCTGCGCGGGCTCAAGACGCTGGAGCTGCGCATGGCGCGCCATTGCTCCTCGGCCCAGGCCATCGCCGAGGAACTGGTCCGCCATCCCGCCGTGGCACGGGTATTCTATCCCGGCCTGCCGGACTCGCCTTACCACCCCCTCGCCAAGCGCCAGATGAGCGCCTTCGGCGGCCTGATCGCGGTCGAGCTGAAGGGCGGATATCAGGCCGGCATGGACTTCATGAACCGGCTGGCGCTGGCCACCCTGGCGGTGAGCCTGGGCGATGCCGAGACCCTGGTGCAGCACCCGGCCAGCATGACCCATTCCGCCTATTCCCCCGAGGAGCGCCGACGCCACGGTATCGCCGAAGGATTGGTGCGCCTGTCCATCGGGCTGGAGACCCTGGACGACCTCAAGGCCGATATTCTGCAAGCCCTGGAGCGCTGATCATGACCGCCGATATCGTCACCTACGAGGTTCGCGACCGCATCGCCATCATCACCATCAACCGGCCGGACAAGCGCAACGCCCTGACCAAGGAGGTGGTGGACAGGCTCAACGCCGCCTGGAAGCGTTTCTCGGCCTCGGACGAGCGGGTGGCCATCATCACCGGCAGCGGCGAAGCCGCCTTCACCGCCGGAGCCAATCTCGACGATATTCCCCACGATCTGTGGCGGGCCATTCCCGGCATCGGCGTCGCGGTGGACAAGCCGGTGATCGCGGCGGTGTTCGGCTGGGTGGTGGGTGGTGGGCTGCTGTTCGCCCAATACGCTGATCTGGTGGTCGCGGCCGAGAGCACCCGATTTTCCTACCCCGAGGCCAAGGTCGGCTTCAGCGGCGGCCTGATCGCCTCGCTGGTCGCCCGCATCCCCCACAAGGTGGCCATGGAGCTGCTGTTGCTGGGCGAACCCATCTCCGCCCACCGCGCCTACGAGGCTGGACTGGTCAACCGGGTGGTGCCCGACGGCAGCCAGCTGGAGACCGCCCTGGAACTGGCGGCCAAGCTGGCCGGCAATGCCCCCCTGGTGCTGGCCCAGCTCAAGCGCTTCGTCGGAGAGACCCTGCCCAAGGGTCCGTCCGAGCGGGCCGGCATCGCCCGCCGTCAGGTGGATGAAGTGACCTTCAGCGAGGACGCCGCCGAGGGCCTCGCCGCCTTCAAGGCCAAGCGGCCACCGGTCTTCCAGGGCCGGTGATGCCGCCCCGGCTCGCCCCTCTGGCCGCGCTGATCCCTGACGGCGCCCTGCTGGCCATTCCCCCCGATTATTCCGGGGTGGCCCTGCGCGCCACCCTGGAGCTGATCCGCCAGGGTCGCCGCCATCTGCGGCTGGTGACGGCGCCGACATCGGGCCTCCAGGCCGATCTGCTGATCGGGGCCGGACTGGTGGACGAGGTAGAGACCGCCGGCCTGTCCCTGGGCGAATTCGGCGGCGCCCCCCGCTTCGCCGCCGCCTGCAAGGCCGGAACCCTCACGGTCAGGGATGCCACCTGCCCGGCGATCCATGCCGGTTTCCAGGCCGCAGAGAAGGGCGTGCCCTTCCTGCCCCTGCGCGGCATCCTCGGCAGCGATCTGCTGGCGCACCGGCCCGACTGGAAGGTAGTTCAAAACCCCATGACCGAGGGCGCCGATCCCATCGTGCTGGTGCCGGCCATCCGCCCAGACGTTGCGCTGTTCCACGTGGCGCTGGCCGACCGGCAGGGCAATGTCTGGGTGGGGATGCGGCGCGAGCTGGCCACCCTGGCCCATGCCTCGGCCCGGACCCTGGTCACCGCCGAGACGATCCATCCCGGCAATCTGCTCGACGATCCGCTGCTGGCGCCCGGCACCCTGCCCCACCTTTATGTGGACCACGTGGTCCCGACCCCGCACGGGACCTGGCCGTTGCCCTTGCTCGACCGCACGCCCGGCGACCGGGTGGCGCTGGCCGAATATGCCAAGGCGGCCAGGACCGAGGCCGGCTTCGCCGCACTGCTGGCGAGGTGGCTCGATGGCTGATCCCCGCCTCCTTGCCGCCACCCTGGCCGATGCCGTCGCCGAGGCCCGCACCATCGCGGTGGGCACCAATTCGCCCATCCCCGCCGCCGCCGCCCTGCTGGCGCAACGGCGCGCCGGCCAGGGGGTCACCGTCTCCATCCTCGGCTCCGCCCGCCACAATCCCTTCCCCGATGGCGGACGCGAGCTGTTTGATTTCGCCGGCCAGGGCCGCCTCGACGCCTTCTTCCTCGGCGGTGGCCAGATCGACGGCGACGGCAACGTCAATCTGGTGCGGGCCGGCGAGGTGCGCTTTCCCGGCAGCTACGGCTCGGCCTATCTCATGGCCCTGGTGCCCAACATCGTCCTGTTCCGCGAAGAACACAGCCCCCGCGTCCTGGTCCGCCGGGTTGAGTTCATCAGCGCCGCCGGACGGCCGCGACGGCTGGTCACCGGCCGGGCGGTGTTCGGGTTCGAGGACGGCGGCTTCGTCCTGCGCTCCGCCCATCCCGGCGAGAGCGAGGAGGGAATCCGGACCGAGACCGGCTTCACCTTCGCCACCGATCCCGGCTTCGGCCCCACGCCGGAGCCATCGGCCCTGGACCTGGAGTGGCTGGCCGGCCCCATCGCCGACGATCTGGCCCAGACCTATCCCCGCTTCGCCCAAACCCTGAGAGGCTCCCATGCCCCAACTGCATGATTTCGCCATCGACACCCGCGATCCCGACGAATATATCGCCGCCCTCGGCCGGCTGCGCTTCGCCAAGCTCCAGCGCCAGATCGCCTATGTCTGGGGGAACGAGGACTATTATCGCCAGCGCTTCCTCGAAGCCGGCATCACCTCGCCCGGGGACATCCGCAGCCTCGACGATTTCCGCCGGCTGCCCTCCTTCCTCGACAAGACTCGCCATCGCCAGTCCCAGGAAGAATCGCTGGAGCGCTACGGCCACCCCTTCGGCCTGCACCTGACCGCGCCCATCGAAAGTGTGATCCACGTGGCTGCCACCTCGGGCACCACCGGCCAGCCCACCTTCTACGCCTTCACCAAAAAGGACCAGGACATCACCAATATCGTGTTGGGCCGGCTGTTCGCCGCCGCCGGCATCCAGCCGGGCGACACCACCTTCCACGCTTTCGGCCTGTCGCTGTGGCTGGCCGGCATCACCTTCGCCCAGGCGCTGGAGGCCTATGGCGCCCGGCCCATCACCGTGGGAGCCGAGGGCGGCATCCCCAAGATTCTGCGCTACATCGAATACACAAGGCCCAAGGCGCTGTTCGCCACCCCCTCGCTGCTGTCCCAGCTGATCGAGCGGGCGCCGGGCGAGATCGGCAAGCCGGTGGGTGCCCTGGGGATCAAGATTCTGGTCTGTGCCGGCGAGCCCGGCGTCGGCATCAAAGCCTATCGCGACCGGGTGACCGAGGCCTTCGGCGCCAAAATCTACGACGTCACCGGCGGCGCCTGGCATAACGGCACCATCTCCTGCGGCGGCGCCGACTATCACGGCATGCATCATCTCGGCGAGGATTACGTCTTCCGCTACGATCTGGTGGACCCGGAGACCAAGCAGCCTATCGAAATCCGCGACGGAGCCGTGGGCGAGGCCATCCACACCGCGCTCGAATACGAGGCGGCGCCGGCCTTCCGCAATGCCACCGGCGACATCCTGCGGATTCATGTGGGCGAGTGCCCCCATTGCGGCCATTTCGGAACCCGCATGGAGATCATCGGCCGCGCCGACGACATGCTCAATGTCAAGGGCGCCAAGGTCTATCCCTCGGCAGTGCAGGAGATCGTCGCCAGCTTCCAGCCCGAGGTCTCCGGCCAGATCCGCATCCGCCTGGACGGGCCGCCGCCCAGGGTCGAGCCGCCGTTGCGGGTGGTGGTCGAAGCAGGCGAAACCACACCGCCCTATCGCTGGGACGAGGTGGCACGGCGCATCGAGCAGCGCTCACGCGAAATCCTCGCCATCCGCCCGGAAGTGACAATCGTCCCCTTCGGCTCGCTGCCCCGCACCGGCGGCAAGACCAAGCTGATCGAGATCGCAACGCCATGATCACCGCTATCGTCCGCTATCGCCTGCCCCCGGGGATCGGGCGCGAGGAGTGCCGCGACCACTTCCGGACCATCGCCCCGGGCTTCGGCACCGTCCCCGGGCTCATCCGCAAGCAATTTATCTGGAGCGAATCCGGCATCGCCGGCGGTGTCTACCAATGGGAGAGCATCGACGACGCCAACCGGTTCTACCAGGGGCCGTGGCGGGACGGCATCAAGGCCCGCTACGGCAGCGATCCCGAGATCGAAGCCTTCACCACCGTTGCGGTAACAGACAATCCCGGCGGGGTCGTGACCCTTCCGGATTGAAGGCCCGGTACGGCAGGCGGCCTCGATGGACCAAATACTCTTCTGTCTACTAGACTATTGACTCTTTCGGCAGCCCTTGCTCAAAATCCGACCGCATCGCCCATAAAGCCCCGCCGCTCCCAGGAGACAAATCATGGCCAGCCCATCCGGTTCCCTTTCCCGCCGCGCCCTGCTGCGCTCCGCCGCCGGAGCAGCGACCATGCCGCTGGGCCTGCTCGGAACCCGCGCTTGGGCCGCGCCACCCCCCGCCGCCAGCCTCAAGCCGGTCAAGTTCGCCTGGAATTCCGGCGGAGCCTGCCTGTCGCCGGTGGCCCTGGCGGTCAAGGAGGGACTGTTCAAGAAACATGGAATCGATGTCGAACTGATCAACTATTCCGGCTCCACCGATCAGCTGCTGGAATCCCTGGCCACCGGCAAGGCCGACGCTGCCGTAGGCATGGCGCTGCGCTGGATCAAGCCGCTGGAACAGGGCTTCGACGTCAAACTGGTGGGAGGGACCCATGGCGGCTGCCAACGCCTTCTCGGCGACCGGAACGCCGGAATCACCACCGACCTTCACAGCCTCAAGGGCAAGATCATCGGTACCACCGATCTGGGCGGGCCGGACAAGAATTTCTTTTCAATAATGATGCAAAAGCAGGGGATCGATCCGTTCAAGGACGTGGAATGGCGCCAGTATCCCGGTGATCTTCTGCCGCTGGCGGTGGAGAAGGGAGAGATCCAGGCCATCAGCTTCTACGACCCTCTGACCTGGGTTTTCCTCAAGCGCTACCCCAATCTGTTCGAGGTTGCCACCAACTTGAGCGGCGAATACGCCAACCGCCTGTGCTGCCTGATCGGAGTGCGAGGCAGCCTGATCCGCCAGGACCGGCCGCTGGCCGGCCAGATCATGCAGGCCCTGCATGAAGCTCAGGACCTCACCTATGCCGACCCCCGCCTTGCGGCGGAGGCCTATCTGCCCTACTCCGCCAAGACCAGTGTCGAAGACCTCGTGAGCATCTTGAAAAGCCACACCCACGGCCACCATCCCGGCGGAATCGCTTTCCGCCAGGAACTGGTGCTGTATGCCGAGGAATTGCGGGGCGTCAACGTGCTGAAGGCCAATACCGACCCCCAGAAGTTCGCCGACCGCATCTATGCCGACGTCTTGTCTTGAAGACAATCATGGGGAGAGACCTGGGCAGGCGTCGGCTCGCTATGCTGGTGAACCCGCGAAATCGCATGGCTCCCACATAGTCTTTACTCTACTAGATATTTGACATTGCGGTCCGGCCTATGGGCAAATGGCGCAGCATCAGGATGACGCTCTCATCCCCCAGGGTGGTGGGAGCCAGCACAAGGAGAAGCCTCATGACCAGCCCCCTTTCCCGCCGGACCCTGCTCGGCGCCGCCGCTGCCGCGGGCCTCGTCGCGCCTTTCGGTCTTGCGACTCCCCTGGCCTTCGCCCAGGCGACGCCGCGCCCGGACAAGGCGCTGAAGCCGATCAAGCTGGCCTGGAATGCCAATGCCGCCTGCCTGGCACCGATTCCGCTGGCCATCAGCTCGGGGCTGTTCTTCAAGCATGGCATCGATGTGGAGCTGATCAACTTCGTCGGCTCCACCGACCAGTTGCTGGAGGCGCTGGCCACCGGCAAGGCCGATGCCGGCGTCGGCATGGCGCTGCGCTGGCTGAAGCCGCTGGAGCAGGGCTTCGACGTCAAGCTCACCGGCTCGACCCATGGCGGCTGCCTGCGCCTGCTGGCCGACAAGAATTCCGGCATCACCACCGACATCCGCTCGCTGAAGGGCAAGACCATCGCCACCCCCGACCTGGGCGGCCCGGACAAGAATTTCTTCTCGTTGCTGGCGCAAAAGCGCGGCCTCGACCCGGTCAAGGACATCGAGTGGCGGCAATACCCCGCCGATCTGCTGCCTCTCGCGGTGCAGAAGGGCGAGGCCCACGCGCTCAGCCATTCCGATCCGCTGACCTGGGCCTTCCTGTCGCGCTATCCCAACCTGTTCGAGGTTGCGACCAACCTGACGGCAGAATACGCCAACCGCGTCTGCTGCGTCATCGGCGTGCGCGGCTCGCTGCTGCGCGAGGACAAGGCGGCGGCCGGCGCCCTTACCCGTGCCCTGGTCGAAGCCCAGGACCTCACCGTCCAGAACTACCGCAGGACCGCCGAGGCCTATTTCCCCTATTCGCCCAAGACCAGCGTCGACGAACTGGTGCTGATGCTCAAAAGCCATACCCACGGCCATCATCCCCTGGCCGCCGATTTCAAGAAGGAAATCATCACCTGGGTGGATGAACTGAAGCAGGTGGGCGTGATCAAGCCGACCACCGACCCGGTGAAATACGCCGACCGGGTCTATGCCGACGTCCTGTCCTGAGGAGAAGGCAATGGAGGCGGTAAGCGTGACCACTTTGGAAGCCATCCCGGAGCAATCCCAACCGGAAGAGCGGGTAAGGCTGCCCGCCCCGGCCCCCCTCTGGATCGCCGGGGTTGGGGCCGGGCTGAGCTGGGTTGTCGCTGCGGCGGTGACTTGGGGCTGGCCCGACCTCAACGAGTGGACCTATACCGACCATCTGGCGGTCATCCAGGCCGGACTGGGCGCGGTTCTCCTCGTTCTGGCCCTGGGTGGCCGCCGCTTGGCCCCGATCACCAACCGGGTCCGGCGCTGCGCCGCCTGGGCCGTCGCCCTGGCCGTCTTCGCCATCATCTGGGAGATCATCACCGCCAAGCTGATGCTGTTGCCGCCGCCATTCTTCGCGCCGCCCCAAGCCCTGCTGGAAGCGTATCTGGACGATTGGCCGCGCCTGATCGAATGCGCCTACCACTCCAGCCTGCTGCTGGGAACCGGCTATCTGATCGGGGCATCCGTGGGCTTCGTCAGCGGCGTCGCCATCGGCTGGTCGAGGGTCGCCGCCTATTGGGGCCATCCCATCCTGCGGCTGGTCGGGCCGCTGCCGCCGACCGCCTGGCTGCCCATCGCCTTCTTCCTGTTCCCCAGCAGTTGGAGCGCCAGCATCTTCCTGATCGGACTGGCCACCGCCATCCCGGTCGCGATCCTCACCTGGTCTGGCGTATGCAGCGTGCCGTCGGCCTATTACGATGTCGCCCGCACCCTGGGCGCCAAGCCGCGCTTCCTGGTCCTCAAAGTGGCGATCCCCGCCGCCCTGCCCCACGTCTTCGTCGGCCTGTTCATGGGCATGTCCGCCTCCTTCGTGGTGCTGGTGGTGGCCGAGATGATGGGAGTGAAGGCCGGTCTCGGCTGGTATCTGGGCTGGGCCCAGGGCTGGGCCGCCTATTCCAACATGTATGCCGCCCTGCTGGTGATGGCCCTGCTGTGCTCGGGCCTCGTCACCCTGCTTTTCGCGGTCCGCAATCACATGCTGTCCTGGCAGAAAGGATTGGTCCGATGGTAGCCGCCGCCGCTTTGGCCCAGGAAATTCCGGCTTCGGCCGGAATGGGCCTCGCCATCCGCAATATCAGCCATCATTTCGAGTTGCGGGGTGAGAGTCTTCCGGTACTGGACAATGTCAGCATCGAGGTGGAGCCGGGCGAGCTGGTAGCCCTGCTGGGTCCCAGCGGCTGCGGCAAGTCCACGCTGCTGCGCCTCGTGGCCGGGCTGGAGCCGCCGGTGTCGGGCAGCATCATCGCCGATGGTGACGTGATCGACGGCCCCGACCCGTCCCGCGTCGTGGTGTTCCAGGACCCGACCCTTTATCCCTGGCGCACGGTGTTCGACAACGTCGCCCTGGGGCTGGAGGCCCGAGGCCAGCTGAAATCGGAGAAGCACCGGGTCACCGAGGCACTGAAGCTGGTGGGACTGCTGGGCTTCGCCAAGGCCTATCCCCAGCAATTGTCCGGCGGCATGGCCCAGCGCGCCGCCCTGGCCCGCGCCCTGGTCAACGATCCTCGCCTGCTGATCCTGGACGAGCCCCTTGGCAAGCTGGATTCCATGACCCGCATTGCCATGCAGTCGGAACTTGTCACCTTGTGGCGCCGCGCCGGCTTCACCGCCCTGCTGGTCACCCACGACGTGGAGGAAGCCCTTTACATGGCCAGCCGCGTCATCGTCTTCAGTGAGCGCCCGGCCCGCGTCGTCGCCGACGTCAAGGTCGACCGCCCTTATCCCCGTGGCCGTGGCGACGAGTATCTGGTGGACCTGCGTCACCAGCTGCTGGAGTTGCTCGGCCTCGGTTCCAGCTGGTAGCGCCATGGAACAGGCCGATTACATCATCGTCGGCGGCGGCAGCGCCGGCTGCGTCCTGGCCGACCGTCTCAGCGAGAGCGGCCGGCACCGGGTCCTGCTGATCGAAGCGGGCGGCGCCGGCCGCCATCCTTCCTTCCATGTGCCCATCGGCTATGTGCAGAACCGCCATCATCCGCGCGGCAACTGGCTCTACCGCACCCAGCCCGAGCCGGGCACCGCCAACCGCGCCATCCCCTGGCCGCGCGGCAAGGTGCTCGGCGGCTGCTCGGCCATCAATGGCCTGATCTATATTCGCGGTCAGGCCGAGGATTACGACCAGTGGCGGGCGCTGGGCAACGAGGGCTGGGGCTGGTCCGACCTGCTGCCCTATTTCATCAAGGCCGAGGATCAGGCCCGGGGCGCCCTCCCCTTCCACGGAATCGGCGGACCGCTGGCGGTGGCCGATCCCAGCGAGCGCCACCCCCTGTCCGACGCCCTGATCCAGGCGGCGGACCAATGGGGCCTGCCCGCCACCGAGGACTTCAATGGCCCGGGTCAGGACGGTGCCGGCTATGTCCAGATCAACGTCAAGGACGGCCGGCGCCAGAGCACCGCCGTCGCCTATCTCAAGCGCGCCCGCAAACGGCCGAACCTGCGGATCATCACCGGGGCCCTGGCCTCCAGCCTGATCCTGGAAGGCCGCCGCGCCGTCGGTCTGCGCTATGCCAAGGGACGCCAGGAATATGAAGCCCGCGCGGCGCGGGAGGTCATCATCGCCGCCGGCGCGGTCAATTCGCCGCAACTGCTCCAGTTATCCGGCATCGGCCCAGCCGATCTGCTCAGGCGCCACGGGATCGAGGTTCATGCCGATCTGCGGGGCGTCGGCGCCAATCTCCAGGATCATTATATCGTCGATCTCAAATACCGGGTCAGGGGCGCCGTCACCGTCAACGAGGAGACACGCGGCCCCCGGCTGGTCTGGCAGGTGCTGAAATACCTCGCCACCCGCAAGGGCCTGCTGACCATGAGCGCCGCCCAGGTCTCTCTGTTCCTGCGCTCGGCCCCCAATCTGGACCGGCCGGATGTTCAGTTCCACTACATGCCCGCCACCCTGGACAGCCGCACCAATGCAGTGGAACGCCTGCCCGGCGCCACCCTCGGACCCTGCCAGCTGCGGCCCGACAGCCGGGGGAGCATCGCCATCGCGTCCAGCGACCCCGCCCAGGCACCGCTGATCCATCCCAATTACCTGGAGGCCGAGACCGACCGTCAGGTGGTGGTGCGGGCCTTGAAGATCGGCCGGGCCATCGCCGCCCAGCCGGTCCTCGCCCCCTATTTCGCCAGCGAGATCGCGCCGGGTCCGGAGCAGTCCTCCGACGACGATCTGCTCGACTACGCCCGTTCCAACGGCCGCACCCTCTACCATCCGGCGGGAACCTGCCGCATGGGGCACGATCCCGGCGCGGTGGTGGATCCGGCGTTGCGGGTCCATGGCTTTGGGGGCTTGCGGGTGGTGGACGCCTCCATCATGCCCACCCTGATTTCCGGCAACACCAACGCCCCGGTGATCGCCATCGCCGAACGCGCCGCCGATCTCATCCTGGCCGAGACCTGAGGACAACATGCTGAAGAACAGATTGACCGGGACCCTCGCCGCCATCGCCGCCTTCCTCGCCCTGGGCGGCTCGACCCCCGATGTCACGCCAAAGGTTGCCAGCCAGGATTTCCTCATTCCCTCGGGCACGCCCGGAATCGAGCTGTTCGTGCGCAACAAGCACGCGGTGGGGCTGAAGCATTTCAAGCCGGAGCGAACGGTGCTGTATGTCCACGGAGCTTCCTTGGCCTCGGAGCTGGTGTTCGACCTGCCCATCGGGGGAACCTCCTGGGCCGATTCCCTGGCCCGCCAGGGTTGGGATGTGTGGATGGTGGATATCCGCGGCTATGGCCGCTCCACCTGGCCGGAGGCGCTCCGCCAGCCGGCCGAGGCCAATCCACCGGTAGCCACAACCGAGGAAGCCGTCGCCGACTTCACCGCCGCCGCCGACTTCATCCGCTCCAAGCGGCGGCTCGACCGCCTTCAGGTGATCGGCTGGTCGTGGGGCTCGGTCATCGCCGGCAGCTTCGCCGCCCAGCGTCCCGATCAGGTGGCTGCGCTGGTGCTGGTGACGCCGCTCTGGGTCAACGACAATCCGGCCACCCAGCCGCCCTTGCCCAAGACCGCATGGCTGGAATGGACGCTGGCCAATTCGCGCACCCGCATCCAGAAAGGGGTGCCCGCCGACCAGACCGACGCCATCCTGCCGCCCGCCACGGTGGCGCTGTGGGAACAGGCGGTGCGCGACAGCCAACCTGAATCCGCGGGCAAGAGCCCGGAACTGTTCCGCTCTCCCACCGGGGTGATGGCCGACCCTTCCTGGCGCGGCGAGGCCTCTTACGATCCAGGCCGGATTACCGCCCCCACCCTGATCATCCGAGGCGCCTGGGACGAGCTGACTCCACGGGCCATGTCCCAGGGGCTGTTCGCCCGCCTCACCGCCGCCCCGGTGCGGACGCTAACCGAAATTCCCCGTGCCAGCCATTTCGTCATCGCCGAAACCGGCCGCGACACCCTGTTCGCCGAGGTCCAGGCCTTCCTGGCCCGCCGGCCATGAGGGAAGGCGCCCTGCTCATCGCCGGCTACTACCTGACGCAGTTGGTCGGCCTCATGGCCCGATTCGGGCAGTTGCCCGATTACGCCCGTCTTCATCCCTGGCTGGCCAATATCCGCGACATCCTGGTCGGCATGCCCAATCTGGAGACCGCATGGCCGGTGCTCCTGCGCGAGCCCTGGGTCGAGATCGGCCACGCTGTCCCCGACCTGCCGATGGCGGAATGGAGCATTCAGATACTACCAACCCATCTCACCGTGGTCGTCGCCGTCGCCATTCTGCTCGGCTGGCACCGACGGCTGGCGCGGCGCCACCTCCGTCCCGCCGGAATCATTCTCGCCGGCGGCGGCGCGACCGCGACTCTGCTGACCTCGGCCACCCTGACCTGGGTGGCGTGTTGCTCCACCCCCAGCTGGGTGGTGATCCTGGCCATGGCGGGCCTGTGGATTCCGACCGCACTGTCGCTCGAACCCCTCGGCACGGTCATCGGCGCGGCGGGGCTGGTCGCCCTGGCCCTAAGCCTCGTCGTCCAGTCGGCTCCAAGCCACCTGTTCCCGCGTCGGCGAGCGGCAAACTCGGCCTGACGCCGGAAGCCTATCTGCCCGCGCAAGCCTCGAAACGCCAAAACGCCTCAGCGACATCCTGATAAGCGCTGCGCCGGCTGATTTACAGCCATCGGAAAATCGTTGTGGACAGCGCCCATGTTTAACGTTTTTGCAGTGTTGTTTTAAAGCGTTGCGCACCCATGCGCGCAAAGCATTTGTAAAATAGGAGGCCTTGGCACAGGTTGAGGCGTCTCGCCCCCACCTAAACATCGGATCAACAAAGCCCATGACCGCCACCGAGATCTACCCGGTCCCCTCCGCTTTCGCCGCAAACGCCCATGTCGATGCCGCGGCGTATGAGAGCCAGTACCGGGACTCCATTGCCGATCCGGAGGCTTTTTGGCGGCGCCAAGCGGAGTCCCTGGAGTGGCACCGCCCGTTCACCCAGGTGAGCGACACCAATTTTGATCCCGCTAATCTGCGCATCCGCTGGTTCGCCGACGGGACCCTGAACGCCTCGGTCAATTGTATCGACCGCCACTTGCCCGCCAAGGCCGGACAACCGGCCATCCTGTGGGAAGGCGACCGCCCCGGCGACAGCCGCGTCGTCACCTGGGCCGAACTCGCGGACAAGGTCAATCGGCTGGCCAATGTCCTCAAGGGCCTGGGGGTGGCCAAGGGCGACGTGGTCACCATCTATCTGCCGGTGATCCCCGAGACTTTCGTCGCCATGATGGCCTGTGTGCGCATCGGGGCGGTGCATTCCGTGGTGTTCTCGGGCTTTTCGGCTGAATCCCTGGCGAACCGCATAGAGGATGCCGGGGCCAAGGTCCTGATCACCGCCGACGAGGGTTATCGCGGCGGCCGGGTCGTGCCGCTCAAGCGCAACGCCGACGCGGCGGTAGCCGGCCAGCCCAGCATCCGCCATGTGGTGGTGATCCGCCGGTCGGAAGCGCCGGCTCCCTTCACCCCCGGCCGCGACGTCTGGTACGACGAGGCCCTGGCCGCGGTCGAACCCTGGTGCGAGCCGGTGGAGGTTGGGGCGGAGGACCCGCTTTTCATCCTCTACACGTCAGGCTCCACGGGAAAGCCCAAGGGGCTGCTCCACACCACCGGCGGCTATCTGGTCCATGCCGGCACGTCGTGGCGGACGATCTTCGACTGGCATGAAGGTGACGTGTTCTGGTGCACCGCCGATGTCGGCTGGGTTACCGCCCATACCTACAAGATCTACGGGCCACTGCTCAACGGCGCCACCAGCGTGATGTTCGAGGGTGTGCCCAGCTGGCCGGATTCCTCGCGCTGGTGGTCGATCATCGAGCGCCACCGGGTCACCATCTTCTACACCGCTCCGACCGCGCTCCGCTCCCTGATGCGGGAGGGCGAGGAGCCGGTGCGCAAGCATGACCTGTCCAGCCTGCGGGTGCTGGGGTCGGTGGGCGAGCCCATCAACCCCGAGGCCTGGCGCTGGTACCATTCGGTGATCGGTGGAGGTCGCTGCCCCATCGTGGACACCTATTGGCAAACCGAGACCGGTGCGGTGCTGCTGGTCCCCATTCCCGGTGCCATCCCCAACAAGCCCGGCATGGCAGGCAAGCCCTATTTCGGCATTATCCCCCGGGTGGTGAACGCCAAGGGCGCGGTAATCGACGGCCCTGGCCAAGGCAATATGTGCTTCGAGGGCTCGTGGCCGGGTCAAGCCCGGACCATTCTGGGCGACCACGACCGCTTCATCCGCACCTACTTTTCCCCCTTCCCCGGCCTGTTCTTCACCGGTGACGGCGCCAGCCGCGACGAGGATGGCTATTACCGCATCACCGGCCGCGTCGATGACGTCATCAATGTCTCCGGCCATCGCCTGGGGACGGTGGAACTGGAGAGCGCCATCTCCTCCCACCCGGCGGTGGCGGAATCGGCGGTCGTCGGCTATCCCCACGAGGTCAAGGGCCAGGGAGTCTTCGCCTATGTCACCCTGAAGGAGGGGATCGACGAAACCGACGACCTGCGCCGACAGGTCACCGACTGGGTGCGCACGCGCATCGGCCCCATCGCCAGCCCCGACATCATCCAGTGGGCACCGGCCCTGCCCAAGAACAGGGCGGGAAAGATTCTGCGCCGCATTCTGACCAAGGTGGCGGCCAACGATTTCGGGGATTTCGGCGACACTTCCACCGTGGCCGATCCCAGCGTGGTGGAGGATATTATCCGCCGCAGACGTGGAGAATAAACTTATTCTCTGTTGATTTTGTGTACTAGCCATAATATCAACATCGTAACGATGTGATTAATGGAGACGATTGATGTCGATTGCCAAGCTGGTGGGGCGCACGCTGTTGGCCGGCCTGATGGGGCTGGCCGTCCTGGGGCAGGCCCGGGCCGCCGACAAGGTCGAGGAAGTGACCCTGGACTACGCCTATTACAACCCGGTCAGCCTGCTGCTGAAGAACAAGGGCTGGCTTGAGGACGACCTCAGGAAGGATGGCATCAAGGTCAAGTGGGTGCTGTCGCTGGGCTCCAACAAGGCGCTGGAATTCCTTAACGCCAAGAGCCTGGATTTCGGTTCCTCGGCCGGCGCCGCCGCCCTGTTGGCCCGCATCAACGGCAATCCGGTCAAGTCCGTCTATGTTTTCTCCAAGCCGGAATGGACGGCGCTGGTCACCACCAAGGACAGCCCCATCCAGAAGGTGACCGATCTCAAGGGCAAGCGCATCGCCGCCACCCGGGGCACCGATCCGCACATCTTCCTGCTGCGGACCCTGGCCGAATACGGCCTGACCGAAAAGGACGTGAAGGTGGTGTTGCTCCAGCACCAGGACGGCAAGCTGGCCCTGCTGAAGGGGGACGTGGATGCCTGGGCCGGCCTCGACCCGCTGATGGCCCAGGCCGAGGTGGATGACAATGCCCGTCTGTTCTATCGCAATGCCGAGATCAACACCTGGGGTGTGCTGAATACCCGGGAGGATTTCGCCGCCGCCCATCCCGAACTGGTGACCAAGGTGATCCAGGCCTACGAAAAGGCCCGCGCCTTCGCCATCGCCAACCCGGCCGAACTGAAGAAGATCATCAGCGAGGCCGCCAAACTGAACGAAGCCGTCGCCACCCGCCAGTTGGAGCGTACCGACCTGTCCACCGCCGCCATCGGCGATCGTCAACGGAAGACCATCGAGGCCGCCGGCATCGCCCTCCAGAAGGAAGGCGTCGTCACCGCCGACGTCAACGTTCCCTCGGTGGCCGCCGCCCTGGTAGACTCCTCGTTCGTGATCAAGCTGGGTGTGAAGTGACGGGGCAATTCGGTGAGTGAATTTCAAGACATTGCCCCCGCCGCCAAAAGCGGCGGGGGATTTCGTTGGCTCGGCCGCTCGGCGCTTGGACTGATCCTTCCCTTGGGGCTGGCCCTGGGCTGGGAAGCCGCCGTGGCCCTGCACTGGGCCGATGGCCGGCTGCTGCCGACCCCATCCAAGGTGATCGCCACCCTGTGGCTGCTGGGATTGGACGGCACCCTGCCCGGCCATCTGCTCGCCACCTTGCAGCGGGTGGTGCTGGGCTTCGCGTTCGGAGTGACGGCAGGAACCATCTTCGGCGCGGTTTCGGGCTATTGGAGCCTGGCGCGACGCCTGCTCGATCCGACATTGCAGGCATTGCGCAATATCCCGTCCATCGCCTGGGTCCCCATGTTCATCCTGTGGTTCGGCATATTCGAGACCTCCAAGGTCATTCTGATTGCCGTGGGCGTGTTCTTTCCCATCTATCTGGCCCTGTCGGGGGCGATCCTGGACGTGGACCGCAAGCTGGTGGAAGTGGGACGCATCTTCCGCTTTTCCCATCGCGAGATGATCACCCGCATCCTGCTGCCGGCGACTCTTCCCTCCTACATCCTGTCGCTGCGGGCCGGACTGGGCCTGGGCTGGATGTTCGTGGTCGCCGCCGAGTTCATGGGCGCAGAGGAAGGCCTCGGTTTCCTGCTGGTCGATGGGCAGCAGACGGGACGCCCCGCCACCATCCTGGCCGCCATCACCGCTTTCGCCATCATGGGCAAGACCACCGACTGGCTGCTTGCCTCTCTTTCCGCCCGCGCCTTACGTTGGCAAGACAGCTTCAAGCCGGTGGAGTAGCGCATGCTGGACCTGATCAACCTCTCCAAGCGCTATCCCAACGGCCACCTCGCCCTGGCCGGCCTCGATCTTTCGGTCCGTCCGGGAGAGATTCTCGGAATCGTCGGCGGGTCGGGCTGCGGCAAGAGCACGCTGCTGCGGCTGATTTCCGGCCTGGACGGTCCCAGCTCGGGCTCGGCCAGCCTGGATGGAACCCCGCTGACCGAACCGCGTCCCGAGATCGGAATGGTGTTCCAGGAGCCCCGGCTGATGCCGTGGCTCACCATCGACCAGAATGTGGGGTTCGGCATCCGCCATCTGCCCGCGGCCGAACAGAAAAGCCGTATCGGCGAAGCCCTGGCCCGGGTCGGCCTCGCCGGCTACGCCGGTCATTGGCCCCGCGAATTGTCGGGTGGGCAGGCCCAGCGAGTGGCCCTGGCCCGCGCCCTGGTAGGCCGGCCCCAGGTGCTGCTGTTGGACGAGCCGTTCAGCGCGCTCGACGCGCTCACCCGCAGCGACCTGCAGGATCATTTGCTCGACTTGTGGCAATATGATCGCCCAACCATGATCCTGGTGACCCATGACATCGAGGAGGCCCTGGTCCTGGCCGACCGCATCGTGGTGATGCAGCCCAATCCCGGACGGATCAGGGTCGAGGTCACGCCGCCGCTGGCACGCCCCCGCGACCGCCTTGACCATGAATTCCTCGCATGGAAATACCGGCTGCTGGCCGAATTGGACCACGCCTCCCGCCCACCGGGAGCCGAGGAACTGTCGCCCGCCGCCGCCATCTGACCCCAAGGGAGAGACCCATGAACGCCGACGAACTCCGCGCCATCCAAGCCCCCATCAAGGACAGGTACAAGATCGACCCCGACACCGCCGTGATCACCTTGAAGGCCAGGGGCGAACTGGACGGCGAGGGCATCGCCTGCAAAGTGGACACCGGGCGCGCCCTGGTGGAAGCCGGCCTGCACCCCGCCACCGGCGGCAGCGGCCTGCAGGCCTGTTCCGGCGACATGCTGCTGGAGGCCCTGGTGGCCTGCGCCGGCGTGACACTCAAAGCAGTGGCCACCGCCATCGGCTTCGAACTGAACGGTGGCAGCGTCTCGGCCGAGGGCGATCTGGACTTTCGCGGCACCCTTGGCGTCGCCAAGGACGCGCCGGTGGGCTTCGGCCAGATTCGCCTGCGCTTCGATCTCGATACCACCGAGCCGAAGGAGCGCATTGATCAGTTGACCAAGCTGACCGAACGCTATTGCGTGGTGTTCCAGACCCTGGCCAAGCCACCGGCCCTGACCTTGACGGTGAAGCAGCATGGCTGAGCCGCTGCGGCCGGAAACCCTGGCGGCCACCGCCCTTGGCCACGAGGACGAAGGAACGGGAGCCCTGATTCCGCCGCTGCATCCCAGCACAACCTATCTCCGCGACGCCGATCTCGGCTATTCGCGGGGCCGGGTCTATGCCCGGGCCGACAACCCAACCTTCGACGCCGCCGCGGATCTGCTGTCGGCACTGGAGGGTGGTGAGCAGACCCTGCTGTTCGCCTCTGGCATGGCGGCCGCGACGGCGGTGTTCCTATCGCTGGCGCCCAATGACCATGTGGTGGTGCCCAAGGTGATGTATTGGGCCCTGCGCTCCTGGCTGCACGGCTTCGCCACCCGATGGGGATTGGTGATCGAAGGCGTCGATACCTCCGATCTGGAGGCGGTCAAGGCCGCAATCAAACCCGGCCGCACCCGTCTGGTCTGGCTTGAAAGCCCTGCCAATCCGCTGTGGACCGTCAGCGACATCGCCGCCGTCGCCGAACTGGCCCACGCAGCAGGAGCCCGTCTCGCCGTGGATTCCACAGTAGCGACGCCGGTGCTGACCCGACCGCTGGAATTGGGCGCCGACATCGTCATGCATTCGGCCACCAAGTACCTCAACGGCCATTCCGACGTCGTGGCCGGCACCTTGACCACGGCACGCAAGGACGAAGCCTGGGCGAGAATCAAGGCTGTGCAGTCGCAGAACGGCGGCATCCTAGGCACCTTTGAAGCCTGGCTGCTGCAACGCGGCCTGCGCACCCTGTTTCCTCGGGTCCAGTGGCAATGCCGCAGCGCCCTTGACTTGGCCCAGCGGCTGTCGGAGCACCCCGGTATCTCCGAGGTTCTCTATCCCGGCCTGCCCGGCTTCGCCGGTCATGACCTCGCCCGGCGCCAGATGAGCGGCGGCTTCGGCGGCATGCTGTCCATCCGGATCAAGGGGGGCGAGCCGGCCGCCATTGCCACCGCCAGCCGGGTGCGGGTGTGGAAGCGCGCCACCTCGCTGGGCGGAGTGGAAAGTCTGATCGAGCATCGGGCCAGTATCGAGGGGCCATCCTCGCCGGTTCCCACCGACCTTCTGCGCCTGTCGGTGGGATTGGAAGCAGTGGATGACCTCTACGCCGACCTGGATCGGGCGCTCGCAGGCTGATCGCTCACCGTGAGCCATCCCCAGCGTGGGCCGCGACCGTCAAGACATCCAGGAGCACCCGGACTGACGCGAAGAGCTGCGCATCCCCACTCTGCTCGACGGAATCGCACACTGGGAAGGCAAGCCGCTCGATCTGGTCCGGCGGGTTGGCCCGCCCCCTGCCCCTGAGCACGGCTGAACATCGCCTGACCACTCCACACCCCACATGGCCCAGCCAATCGGCTTGAGCCATGTGGGGTGTGGGGAAGAATTCGAAACCGAATCGCCTGCAGAGAAATGCGGAGAAATTGCCGTCAAACAGCCGGGCTGCCGCGAGCCCTTGCCACGGCCACGCCTCCAGGTGGGGCTGTCGCTGAAAGGCGCAGTTTTCCAGGGTTTAACCGACCCCGTGGCCACCTCAGTCTAGCTCCACCAAAATAGGAAAGGCCCGACTTGAACAAGGTCGGGCCTTTCGGCTTTTAGCCTTCCCCCATTTCCACGGGAGTGAGGCCGTCGTGATTACGACGTCGGCTTGCCGGCCGCCGCCGTCGGCCCCGACGAGGACCGGCCGGCCTCGATCAGCGCCTGGATCAAATACTGGTCGTCCATCATCTTGGACAACGCGTTGCCGAGCGCACCTTCCACCGCCTCCTTGGCGTTGGTCCCACTCGCCATCATGATACCTGGAACAGTATGCTCACCGATGTAACTGCGGCCGTAGAATTGGCGGCCGCTGGCATTCATGATCTGGACGTTCAGCATCACTTCACCCACGGCCTGACCGGAAAACATGCCGGTCTTGAAGTCGTTGTAGAACTTGTTGACGTCGGCCAGCAGGAAGACGCTGCCCGTGCCGAGGCTGAAACCACGCGCCTTCAGCTCGGATTCGAGGCCCTGGGCCACCACGCTCGGGATATCCTGCTTGGAAACGATGGCTGCCATTTCCATGCCATAGCCATTCTTTTTCACGCCGATCCGGTCCTGGTTCGAGGCGCGGCCATCACTGACCGTGACCTTGACCTTCACCGCCTCGGCACCACCGATCACGGCCGGCGTGCCCTGGGTCTTATAGGCCAGATCGACCTCGTCCTTGACCATGGCGCAAGCGTTCAGCGATAGCGCGACAAGGATGCTAACGATAATCTTTCTCATGTTCCCCCCACGGTGCTGCCTCTGCAAACGGCGAATGCATATTGCATTCGGCGCCCATCAATGGCAACTGAAGGCAGGTCGAAATCATATCTGGCACGGGCGACATGGGTCTCTTTCCGAGTATGATTCGATTGGTCCTGCTGGCGGGACTTCTATTGCAGTGGCTGATCGCGCCGGTCCTTGCCGCCGAACCTGGCGGCGACTGCATGAGCGGCGTGCCGCCGGTCCTGGAACAGACCTGGCGCCAGATTTGCCAGGGGCAGCCACGAAATCGCGTCCTTGACCACATGCACGGCGGACTGGCGGCCCTGGCGGCCCGTGATCAAGCCCTGGCGGAGCGCGCCTTCGACACCGCCCTGGCCGGCATCGAAAGCATCTATGCCGACACCCCCGAGGCGGAAAAGGCCCGCTCCCTCTGGTATTCGGAAGGGGTCAAGGACTTCAAGGGCGAGCCCTATGAGCGGTCCATGGCCTATTACTATCGGGGGCTGCTCTATCTGGCCCGCGGCGACTGGGACAACGCCCAAGCCAGCTTTCAGGGCGGTGTCCTCCAGGACACCTTCGCCGAACAGGCCCGCTACCGGGCCGATAACGCCTCGCAAATCTGGTTGCAGGGCTGGGCAAACCATTGTCGCGGCGATGCGGCCAAGGCCGCCGAACTGTTCGCCGAGGCTCAGAACGTGAACCCGAAGCTCGGGCCGCCGGGCAAGGATGCCCGCCTGCTGGTGGTGGCCGAGACCGGTCAGGGACCGGGCAAGCACCAGATTGGAAGCAAGCTGGGCGTGCACGAGGGCTTTATCGCCAATTACGCCCTCCAGGCTCAGGTTCTGGGTCAACGCCTGGCCATGACCCGGGCGGAGGACATGTTTTTCCAGGCAACGACCCGGGGGGGGCGGGCGGCCGACACCATCGTCGCGGAAAAGGCCGATACCAAGCAGGCCATGGACACCTTCGGCAAGACCGCCATGGCCGCCGGCATGACCACCATGGCCTTCAGTAATGGCCAGGGCGGCGGCAACGCCGCCGCCGCCGGCGCCGCTATCGCCCTGGTCGGCCTGCTGGCCTATGCCGCTTCTCAGAACATCGATACCCAGGTGGATACCCGGACCTGGTCCAATCTTCCCCATACGGTCCATCTGGCCGCCGCCGCCATCCGCGGCCCGGTGACCCCGCAGAGCGTCGATCTTCTCGACCCCGCCGGCCGCAGCGTGGTGGCGGATCGCTCCGCCATTCTCCTGGCACGGACCGAGTCCTGCTCCCTGGTCTGGATCGGAGCCCACAACGTGGTTCCGTCCCTGGTGGTCGCGGTGGACGCGGCGGGAAGCGGCGGCAATTGCCGGACCTCCTCGGGAGAGATGACCACCATGCCGCCCCAGACCTGCGCCCGCATCGGCGGTACCGCCCTGGTCATGGACGGCACCGCGGGACCATCCGTCTCGGCGGCGGAAACGTCGGCCCGCTTCGATGCCAAATGCCGGACCTCCACCGGCGAGGAAGCCAGCCTCGACGCAGAGACCTGCCGACGCATCGGCGGCACGCCGAAATAGTCCCGCCGGCCATAATCCCGACACCGTGTCATGTCAGCATCATTCATCGCCCATCCGCCGCTTCGGGATGGGATGGAGGACAGCATGAAACGGGTCATTGCCTTGGTGTTCGTCGTCCTGGTCGCCGCCAGCCTCTCGGCCTGCGCGATCTATGTGCCTTACTACGGGCACGGCTATTCCCACGGCAGACATTGGCGTTAGCCGGACAGACGGCGAGCCGGGGGACAGATCCCTCCAGCTCGCCCCACACCTATTGCCCCAGCACCTTCCAAACGCCGTCCGGCTGCCTGCAGGCGGTACCGTTGGCCTGTTCGACCTTGCCGTCGATCACCACGCTCTGTTGGAACTCCCGGCAGGTATTCCCGGCAGAATCCTGTCCCTCGCGAATGGGCATGATCGTGCCGGAATGGCCGTTCTCGGTATTGCTCCAGGTAATGGCCTGCCCCAGCGGCGCCTGATAGGCGGTGCGCTCTGCACGGCCCGCCGCCACCGCATCGGCCCGGTCGAGCGACTGGCCGACCTCGTGGCCGACGAAAGCGCCCAGCAGGGTTCCAGCGGCGACGGCAGCCAGCTTTCCTGCACCATGGCCGAACTGGGCTCCGGCAACACCGCCGCCGATGGCGCCCAGCACCGTCCCTCCGGTGGCTTTATCAATGCCCGGCGACGACGGCGCCATGGGCGGCGGGGCCATGGGCATGGCCTGGGGCGGCGGCTGGGGCGAGGCCGGCACCGCCTGCCACGGCAAGGAACAGGCCGGCACGGACGGATAGTAGCCCGCCGGATTCTGGCAGTAGTACCACACCTCTCCCGGCACCACGGCCACCAGCGGCGGCCGATAGGGATCGGGATAGGGATAGACCGGCGCCGGATACCAGTACCATCCGCCGCCGGCAATCCACCACCATCCATCGCGCCCTTCATGCCAGCCGCGCCACCAGTTTCCGCCCCGCCAATATCCGAAATCCCGTTCATGAAAGCGATGACCATCGCCGCCGCGCCAATGGCCACGCTCCTGGGCCAGACCGGCTGCCGGCAACCAGGACAGAGCGAGCGACGCGCCGAGGACCCCCACCGTCAAACGGCGCAGGCTGGACCGGCATTTTTCCAATGGCGACATGAAATGGACCTCTGCAAGCAGGACAGCGACCGGCGGAACCGGCCCAACGAGTATGATCGCCCAAGATAGTGACAGCATCATGGCAAACCCGACCGCGGCAGCCAGCCCCCCCCCGGCCCGATGGATGCCCGCGACACGTCTCGATGGACATTGAAAATTGTGATAATGTCCGGACATGCTCCGGAAGCTGATCCCTACTGCCTTCCTCGCCCTCTCCCTGGCGCCCGCCGCCTCGGTGGCCGGAGAGATTTACCGCGCCCGCCATGGTCAGGTGATCGGCTGCCAGAACAGCGAGGCGGTGGCCGCCATCGCCCGCTTGCAGCAGCAACAGCCGGTCGATGCTCAGCGCCTAAGGATCGCCGTGGATCGCGGCCACTGCATCACCATCCCCGACAGCGTCACCCTGGTGGTGGAAGCGCGAGAGCCCTCCCCCGCCGGCATGGTGGCCCTGGTCCGGGTGGCCGACATGACTGGCCCCCAGGCCGGCATCGGCCGCCTGTGGGTGATATCGAACGACCTCGACCTCGCCGGCATGAGCAAGCGCTAGGTTGTAGTGACAATTTAGGATTCCCCTGGATCCGAATATGTGATTCAAAGCTGATTTTTGGAGGTCGGCTTTGGAAGGTGAGATTCTGCGAGACGACCAGTGGGAGCGTCTGAAGCCCTTCG